>Ga0209024_1000576_pt1 | contig 56451 bp, 42 predicted proteins | sample AutmiccommunBRH5_FD_187380 | JGI IMG/M metagenome (GOLD analysis project Ga0209024, IMG submission 187380) | Deep subsurface microbial communities from Mt. Terri, Switzerland - Autotrophic microbial communities BRH/5 (SPAdes) (version 2) | ecosystem: Environmental > Aquatic > Deep subsurface >... | reverse complement strand
TTCCGATCTTTCGCGACGCGGCCGACCTTGGGCTATCAAGGTTAATACCTGGCGTTCACGGCGGGTCAGTTGGACGCCTTCGTCCTGTTCTGCCAAGGTGTGTATTTGGCTGCTTTGTTCCTGGCGGTCGTGTGGTGATGTGCCAGAATACATGCGGTTGTTGACCAATTCAGGCGCCACATAGCGGTTACCTGTGGCAACAGTGTCGATAGCCTCGCGCAGTGTTTCCACCGAGGATTGCCTGCTTACGCAGGCCCAAACTCCGGGTTTGAAGGCCATGCCCAAAATATCCTGTGCGGTTCCCTCGCACACCAGCACAACGCGTACGTCTGAATAACTGGCACCGATGTGTTGAACCACGGTCTCGCCGTGTTTGTTGCCTTTTTCTATGGTGATGACCACGATCCGGGTCTCGGCGCTGGCCAAATGGTTGTCGATTTCTTCCAGTGTGGTGCGGTTGGTGACAAACATTGGTTGAAGGCTGACTGTTCTGCCGGGGTTTGGTGTTGTCAACCCAGGGTCACGGGGCGTTGATGGTCTGCCGGTCAAGCCCTTGTCATTTTTCATAGTCCCGCCCATGTGTGGCTGGCTTGGCCAGCTCGGAATTAAGGTCATGTACGCCCCGCTGTTGGTAGCTGTTCGGTTGATGCTATGAAGGTTTGTACTTCACCCCTAAAAAATTGGATTCAACTGGGTGTAGGTAAATTCGGGCGGGTTAATCACAATGTGTGGGGCTTGATTTTTCAGCGATCTATGTAAGCAAATAGACATTATTGGTACTGTTCGGATGTCAGAACTTTTGCTAGTATCCCTAGACTAGGTGATACTTAGGAGTTACATCCCCTTTATAGGGTGACCCTATTCAGTGGTTTGAACAGTAAAACTCGGCCTTTTTGATAAAACCAAAGTTCAGCCCAACTGTAAATTGACAGTATCAGAACGTATAAAACACACGGATTACTTCATCTCGGGGACAAGCAGGTTGAGAGAAGAACTCGCTTCTTTAATTGAACGAATTGCAAATCGCGATCGAAAGGCGTTTGAGGAGTTGTATCAACTCACGTCCCGAAAGATGTTTGCGGTGGCGTTGCGCATTGTTCGGGAGCCCGGCATGGCTCAGGATGTACTGCAGGATGCCTATATTCGCCTGTGGAGATATGCGCACACGTTCAATAACAAGCTTTCAGCCCCCGAAACATGGTTGCACCAAGTGGTGCGAAACCGGGCGCTGGATTTAATTGCCCAGCAAAGCCACACGGTGAATTCAATTTCGCTGGATCAGTTCTCCGATCAGGATGACGAGCCCAATGAGTTGGTTTTCGAAGCCCATTCTGTAAGCAGTGACGACAAGGAAACAAGCCGGGTCATGCAAGCCTGTGTGCAGCGCCTGGACGGCAAATATCGGCAGGTCCTTACACTGGCATACACCCATGGCATGAGCCATGCAGAAATTTCTGACCATCTGGATGTGCCCTTGGGTACCGTGAAGACCTGGGTTCGTCGTGGTTTGATTGAATTGAAAACTGTGTACGACGAATTTCAGACGGAAGGTTTGGCAACGCTTGCGGCGAACAACACCCGCCGACAGGACGCCGAACAATCTGGATATTTGGCATAGGAGAAGCCCCATGACTGACGATGAGAAAAACTGGCTGGCAGCCGACTATGTGTTGGGCGTGATGCGCGGTACAGAACGCACCACCTTTGAAGGTCAATTGAAGCTTGATCCGGTTTTGGCCAAGTCGGTGCTGAGCTGGCAGGAAAGGTTGAGCCTGATTGATGCCAAGCCGCAGGTGTTGTACCCCACGATGTCTGAATCTGAAGTGGATGCCGCGCTGAGCAGCGTGTTTGATCGTGTGTGCAAAGCCATCGATGCCCAGGCTGACGTTAAAACGAGGCTGGACAACCCGCTGGCGAGAATGACCCGGGAACAGTTGGCGAGCATGCGCCCGGCTGTGGTGCGTTTGATTGCCTCGTACCTGGTATTGCTTGAACGACTGAAAGCGCAGCAGTTGCGCATGGCTGGTTCAACGGGCGCTGTGTAACCTAGGAAATCGCAATGTCGGTTAAATATTTGTTCAAAGAAAGACTGGAAGCACTTTGGAACTTTGGTTTGAAGTCCGAGCGTTCGGGCGAGGACAAAGCGGACCAGGGAAGTATTGAGCCCAACCAATCCAAAACTGTTGAAGGTGTCATTCGAAGCGCGTTGCCCTTGCTCAAGCGTGCGGCGTTGCTGTCGATATTCGTTAACCTTGTGGCGCTGTTTCCTGCAGTATTTTCCCTGCAGGTATATGACCGGGTTATCTACCGTTCAGGCCTGAATACGCTGACAGCATTGTTGATCGGCATGGGTATTTTGCTGGCAGCAGACTTGATTTTGCGTTCATTCCGGGCCCGGGTGTTGCGCGTGTCGGCTGTGAAAATTGACGGTCAGATCGCCAGCAAGTTGATGAACAAAATATTGTCCATTCCGTTGCGGCAACTCGAAGCCCGTTCCACTGCAGCCTGGTATTCCCTGTTTAAAGATGTGGACACTGTGCGCGTGGTGTGGAGCGGTGCGGTGGCAATGACCATTCTGGATTTGCCATTCGCTATTTTGGCCATCGGTTTGATTGCCACCATCGCTTTGCCTGTGTTGCCTGTGGTGTTGATAGGTTTGGCGTGCCTGGCGGGTTTGTCTTGGTACAGCTCTGGCGAATTCCGCAAGCGCCGTGTTGAAGAATTTTCGCGTGCGCGTCGCCGTGATGAAGTGTTGGCAGAAGTATGCCGTGGCCGTGAAGCCATCAAAAGCCTGGTACAAGATGATTCTGCCAAGCGCGCCTGGGTGTCCAGCTACAACTCTTGGGTTCAGGAATCGTTTCAGAAAAACGGTGAAATGGAAGACCAGCGAGAGCTGTCCATTTCCATCATGTTGTGCGTGAACGTGGCCATTACCGCAGTGGGTGCGTATGCCGTGATCAACCAGTGGATGACCGTGGGTGGTTTGATTGCGTCGAACATGCTTGCGGCCAAGGCCATTGGCCCTTTGGCGGCATTGACTGGCCACTGGCGATCGATCGCCCATTCCCGTGAGGCCACGGACCGCCTGAACAAAGTGTTTGCGGCTGATGAAGAAAAGCAGCACACCGGTTTGAATCTTCCCATGCCTTCAGGCGCACTGCGACTTGAAAACGTGAGCTACCAGCACGTGGGCGCTCAAAAAGAAGTGGTGAAATCTGTTTCCGCTCAAATTGGTCCCCGCGGCATTTACGGTTTGGCCGGTGACAACGGCGCGGGCAAATCGACTTTGCTGAAATTGTTGCGCGGCCTGTATGAACCGCAGGGCGGCAGGGTGCTGCTGGACGAGTATGATTTGTCGCAGTTTTCCCGACAGGAATTGGCGAAATGGATTGGCTTTTTGCCACAAACATCGCAGTTGTTTGAGGGCACGATTGTTGAAAACCTTCGCCGGTCTAACCCCGATGCCAGTGATGAGCAAATTCTTCTGGCAGCCAAGCGTTCCGGCGCCCATGAATTCATCGCGAAAATGCCCGATGGTTACATGACGCAGGTGGGCGAGGGCGGCAATCGTTTGTCGGGCGGTCAGCGCCGCCGCGTGGCCATTACCCAGGCATTTCTGTCAGATGCGCCCGTGTTGTTGCTGGATGAACCCACAAACGATTTGGACTTTGCTGCCGAAACGCACTTGATGGCGGTGTTCAAAAGCCTGGCCACGGTAAAAACGATCATCATGGTGACGCATTCGGTTCGCTTGATGTCGATTTGCGACAAGATTATTTATTTGGACAAGGCGTCCAAACTGCATGTTGGGTCAACGCCTGAAATGCTGAAATTGTTGTACGGCATATCGGTTCCCAAACCCATTCCTGCTGCGCCCAAAGCGGCTTCGCAGATAGGCCCAACCGACACGGTGAAACCCCTTGGCACAGCGGGTGCGGAAGGACATACCAATTCTGATGCAGGCGGCAAAGCCGCCCAAGCCTGATGAGCGAGGGTAAGGAAATCATGAAGCCCAACAATGCCTTGGCCGAGGTCGGTAAAACTGACTTGAAGCCTTATGAAGTGCCGGTGTTGTACAAACCCAAGGGCGGCGGTTTTGATACCAAAAGCCGTTTTGCTTTGGGTCTGATAGCACTGTCCCTGTTTGCATCGTTGTTCATTCGGGTGGACCAAGTGGTGACTGCGCCTGGCAAGGTGATCCCCTCTTCGAGGATCAAAAGCATTCAGCATCTGGAAGGCGGTATTGTTCAAGACCTTGCCGTGAAAGAAGGCGATGTGGTGAAGGAAGGGGCGGTGTTGGTTCAGTTGAACCTCGCCACTTCGGGTATCAACATTGAAGAATTGAAAAGCCGCCGGGCCGCGCTGGAAATGAGCCGCGCGCGTTTGCTGGGCGAAGCTTCTGGCAAGGGGCCTGAATACCCGAGCGAAATTGTTGCTGATTACCCGGATTTGTTCCGAACCGAGCAGGCCACTTACCTGGCCAGAATCACTGAGCTGAACGGTATTCTGGGCGTGAATGACAGCCAGATGCTGGGCAACCAGGGCAAGGTTGGTGAATTGCAGGCCAAGCTGGAAGGTTTGGAGAACCGCGCAGTGACCACGCTGCGCGAACTGGAAATTACCCGCGAGCTGGTGCGTGAACGCTTGGTGTCGCAGCTTGAGTACCTGACCAAGAAACGTGATTACGATAGCTTGACTTCCGAGATCGCGTCGATGCGTCAAACGATCGCATCTGCACAGGCTTCAGTGGGGCAAAGCCGCGCACGTCGTGTGGAGGAAGACGGCAAGTTTCGCCGCCGCGCGGCTGATGAACTGACCACGCTTGAGCGCCAGTTGGCCAGTTTGAAAGACGAGATTAACCGGGCCAGTGACCAGCGCGACCGCGCTGTGATTCGTTCGCCAATTGACGGTGTTGTGAAAAACCTGAAGCTGCAGGCCGTGGGCAACGTGGTGCGCCAAGGCGAACCGATTATGGAAGTGGTACCTGTTGACGAAGTGCTGGTGGTTGAAACCCGTTTGTCGCCTGCGGATCGCGGTTATGTAAGCATGGATCAGGCATCGGAAGTGAAGGTGTCGGCTTACGACTTTTTGCGCTACGGCACCCTGAGTGGCAAAGTGACACAAATTGCAGCGGACACGGATCCTGGCACGGAGGACACAGGGCCTTACTATCGCCTGATCGTAAGTACTGACAAGGCATTTTTTGGCACGCCCGATGCGCCTTTGCGTATTTCACCGGGCATGACGGCCGAAGTGGACATTAATGTGGGTTCACAACCCTTTATTTATTATTTGCTGAAACCTGTATTGAAGCTGAAGCAAGAAGCCTTCAGAGAACCATAAAGCAACACATGACAACACAACTGGACAAGCTGGGTGGGGGCAAATTGGCTCGCAATATCTTGTGCGTGCTCATTTCAGCCCTGATGGCATTGCCTGCCGGGGCCCAGGAAGCTGGTATTGAACCGGCACCAGCGGGTTCTGCTTTGGGCAATGACAACAACGAGTTTCGTGCCCGCCGGATTGAACCGGCCGAAGCCGCAAAAATGTCCAAGGAGGAACTGACAAAAGTCCGGTTCCTGAACATGCTGCGCACCAATCCGGAAATTGTGACCTCGCGCATCAATGTGAACGCATCACAATTTATAGAGGACGGTGCCCGCGCGGCGTACTTCCCCAAAATTACGGTGGGCGCAAATGCCAGTTCCAGTTCAACAGTAACCAACAGACAATCCACTGACATTACGGTCAGTCAGCCAATTTACACGGCGGGCCGAATTACGGCGCGCGTGAAAGCTGCCGAAACGGATGGCACCATTGCCGATGGTCAGTTTGTGAAAACTGTTCAGGATGTGGTGCTGGAAAGCTTTTTGGCCAGCAGTACACTGTCCCGAAATTCATTGTTGGTTGAGGCATCGCGTGCGGCAGAGGCCGCTGTGGCGCAATTGCTTGTGCTGGAGGAGCGCCGCGTTGAGCTGGGTGGCAGCGGGGTGACAGATGCCCAGTTTGCCAAAGCCCGTTTGGCGGTAACCCGTGATCGCCTGGTGAATTTTGAAGGGCAGTTTGAGGAGGCGCGTGCCACCTACTTCCGCTACTTTGGTGTGTACCCAGAGGGCTACAACGTGCCTGAACTGGAGGTGCAGCGCACCATGTTGCCCCCGTTGGTGGACGAGGCGGTGACCAAGGCGCTGTTTTCCAACCCGGAAATTCGAGTGGCAGAAAGCCAGATCGTGAAAGCCCGACACACCTACACTGCGGAAGACGCAAGCCTTTACCCGTCGCTGAATTTGGTGGGAATTCAACAATTTTTCGGTGAACCCGATCCTTTCACAGGCGACAGAACCGACAGTTCTGTAAACCTGCGTTTGCAGTACAGTGCTTTTTCAGGCGGTGAGCAGGTGGCCCGCGTGAACCAGGCTGCTGCCACCATTGACACCCGCCGCGCCCAGTTGGCCGCTGCCCGCCTGCGGGTTGAGGAAAGTGTGCGTTTTCAGTGGGGAAAGTGGACTGCTGGACAGTCCCGATCAATCACCTTGCGTGGTGCTTATGCCGATTCACTGCAGGTGTTCAAAAACCGCAAACGCCTTCGCGATTTTGGCCGCGAAACGGTCATCGTGATGCTGGATGCGCAAGTGGAATATTTCAATGTGCTGATTGCGTACATCAATGCCGTGTTTGATGCCCGCGAAGCCGGTTTCCGCTTGATGCACACCATGGGCCTGATGATGCCCACTGCAGGCGCGGAAGGTGACTGGTTCGAGTTGTTTTTCTCGAGAACCCCGGAGCGCGAGCGTCTTGAGGACAGCCTGAAAGACACTGCGGACATTGCCAGCAGCCCGGCAGACCAAAAGATTGCTGAAAAGCTGGGGCTGGATGTTAGCCAAACCGAGGTGGACAAAGCCGCCGGCTTTGTGTTGACCCCGGCGCAGCGGCTGGAGGTTGAGAAGAGTTCCCAGCGCAACAGGGTTAAGGGCAGTGATGCTGAAAAAGACCTGCGGCCTGCTTTGAGACCCGCCCCCATTCTGGACCCTCGTTTTTATCGGTAAAGCCTTGATTTATGTGGGTAAAATGCTCACACTGATCAAATAAGGGTACTTTTTGACCTCATTTCATTCATTCGCAGTTGCGAAAGCCTGAGAAACTGGGACAAATAGGGGTATTCCCAAAGGACTGACAAAGATGGGCGACGACATTCACAACACCAATACCACTGCTGAAGACTTGGCCATTGAGCGCGCGGAGCAGCAACTTGCCGACCCTTCCGCGGCCAATATGCAGTTTTTGCAGTCCACCATTGTGAACAACGAATTCGATGGCCTTGGTGCCAGTACCGGATTCTTCAATGCGTCGGCCAAGCAATCAATCGCTTCCCCAACTCATTCAGGCAGTGGTTTTTCCGGTTTGTCACCGGCGTATTCCGGCGCTGGTTTACTGGGCGCAGTGGCTGTGGCCGACATGGGTGGTGTATCCAGCGCCATGGGCATTGCGGCACAGGTGGCCAGCGCGGCCCCGGTTACCTTCGGCAAGGAAGCGGTGGGCGAATCTGCCACTTTGGCGGCTTTGGGCGACAAGGCGCTGGCGCAGCAAACTGCTGACAGCAATTCAGCCTTGCTCAAACCACTCGCCAATGCGGATGGTTCCATGGTGCCTTTGTCGCCAGAATTTTCCCAACTGCTTGCGATGCTTGAAGGCAGCGACAGTGTGAATCCAGATGATGCCTTGATGAGTTTGGTGGGCGGTCTTGGGCAAAACCCCAGTTCAGAAAACCTGCAGGGCGCAATTGATGCGGTGCTGGGCCAAATCAATCTGTTGAACAGCACCTTCGAGCCCGTGTTCGATGGCCTGGCCGGCGAAGTGCAAAGCCAGGTTGGTGTTCAGAATTCCTTATCCAGTACAGACCTTGGCTTCTCCATTTTGGACAGTGCGGACGATGTATCCACCACACTGAGCGATTTGTTGGGGTCAGTCGATGTTGTTTCCAATCCGCAAATTGACAGCTTGCTAAGCCTTGGTTCGACCCTGGATGATGTGGTGTCACTGGTGGGTTCGCTACCCGAACTGGACATTGTTGACGGCGTACTTGATCCGATAACCGATGTCATTGAGCCGGTTATTGATCCAATTGTGGACATTATCACTGACATCACAGACCCTATTGCTGATCCTGTAATCGATGTCATTGAGCCGGTTATTGATCCGATCCTGGGCCCTATTACTGACGGTGGTTTGCTCTCCGGTCTAAGCAGCACATCGAGCGATTCCGACACGGGCTTGCTTGATTCACTCAGCAGCGGTATTTCCTCCAGTGCAGGTTCCGAGGGCGGTGTTCTGGACGGCGCACTTAGCCCCCTCGATTCCAACAAATAACCCCCACCCTTTTGAAAGGGGGGTATTTTTGAATCCAATTTGAACAGGGCTTCGTATAAAATTATACAAAGCACTTTTAAATTGTATTCATGCCCAATTCAGTCATTCAACTGTCGGTTCAAGCAGACACCAACGAAAACGTGGGTGAATTGTTTGCGCCAATCAGCAAAGCGACAATCGAGTTTTTTGAAAGCTTTGAGCCTTCTCCTTCCGGTTCAATGATTACATTTGGCTCGCTCGACGGTGTGAATTCCAAAGAACTTTCTGCTGCGCAACCATCTGGTTTGGGCGAGCTTCGCTGTATTTCCCAAGCATGTGTAAGTGACATCAGCGTGGTCGAGAGCAATGCCAGCCTGGCCGGTATCGACCCTGGCTTGCTTGCAAATGTAGAATCGGCGGGTATCATGAACAATATGAACAATCAAATTTCTTTCCAGGCGCTGAACGCTGAACTGCTTGATGCCATGCCGCGCGTTCAGAACGCCTTGAGTGGTCAGCTTGGTCACGAAGAACTAAGCCAGTTGATCGCTGACATTCAGGCACAAGTGCTTGAGTTGAATACGCTCAGTCAAGACTTGTTTGGCGATTTGTCAGGCGATGTGAATGAGGCAGCTGCCAGTGCGGGTGACATGGATGCCGATGCATTGCTGGCTTCCATGCAAATTGATTCAGGTGTGTTTGCTGAACCGCTTCTGGCCAGTTTCGGTGATTCTGCGGCCTATTCGACCACGCTCGATGGTTTGTTCACTTCCCCCGAGTCGTTTCCGCTGACCATGGACTTTTCCAGCCCGACCAGTGTTAAAGAGGCTTCCGATTTGTTTGCGTCAACGGGAAGTACTTCGTCGATCAGTTCAACTGCCTCCAGTTCAGACGCGGAGGGTGGCGTTGTAGGTTCAACCCCCGGTTCTTCCGACCATTCCTGATAATCCGGGGTTTTAAATCCTGTCGAATGTAATCACGTGATCAAGCTCGAGCTTGATCCCGATGGGTTCGCCTATGGCGTGGTTGTGGTGGCTGGGTACCAGTGCTAACACCTGCACGCCACTTTCAAGTTCCAGTGTGTACAAGAAGTCGGCACCGCGAAAAGCCTTGCGCACTACCTTGGCCTGCATGGGGCTGGCGTCGTCGTGAATAATGTCGTCTGGCCGAATCAGTACATCAAATTCGTCGCTTCCGGGCAACTGGTCACCGGTCAGGCGCAAATGTGCCAACTCAATTTGTAAACCTTGTTCTGTTTTCTTGCCCGGCAGAAATACGCCCTGACCAATGAAGTCGGCCACCATGCGTGAATTCGGTTGATGGTAAAGGCTGTAGGAAGATCCCCATTGTTGCAGTTCCCCTGCGTGCATTACGCCAATGCGATCGGCCATGCTGAAGGCTTCGTGCTGGTCGTGGGTAACAAGAATGGCGCTCATTTTTTCGGCTTTCAGGATTTCCCGAACTTCGAATGTCAGCCGTTCTTTCAATTCCACATCCAGGTTGGAAAACGGTTCATCCAGCAAAATCAATGTGGGTTTTGGGGCCAAAGCGCGGGCCAGTGCAACGCGTTGTTGCTGACCGCCCGACAATTCATGTGGGTAACGGTCTGCCAGTGCTTCCAGACCGATCAGGGCCAGCAGTTCCCCACTGCGGTTGCGTTTTTCCAGTTCGCTGCGCTTGTGCAGGCCAAACTCGATGTTTTTACGAACCGACAGGTGGGGAAACAGGGCGTAATCCTGAAATACCACACCCACGTTGCGGTTTTCCGGGCTGCGCACCCGGCCAGGCTCACTGGCCTTTTCACCGTTCAGCAGAATATGGCCCTCATTGGGCATCAAGAAACCGGCAATGGCGCGAAGCAGGGTGGTTTTGCCACATCCTGATGGGCCGAGCAAACATGCTATTTCGCCCTGGGGCAGTTCAAAGCTGACATTGCGCACAGCGGGGATGCTGCTTCCCGCGTACAGAATGCTCAGGTTTTCAATGCTTAAGGCTGCGGATTGCTTCATTTTTTGTGTGGCACCGTGGGGTGAATTCAATGAACTTAAAGTAAAATCATTCTCACTTCTATTTTGCCATGTCTGGGCGGTTTGTTTGTTTAATCTGGGGTTAAGAAGTCGCATTTCTGTTGCGTTGCTGGCTTTGTTGCTGTTGCTGCCGTTCGTCTATCTGTTTGGTTTGGCCGGTGCCAGTTTGCTGCAAGCCCCTGAGGTGTTGAGGCACTTGGCAAGCACCATTTTGCCTGACCTTGTTTGGCAAACCGTGTATTTGTGCATGGGTGTGGTGGTGTTGACCAGCACCATGGGCGTGCTGCCTGCCTGGTGGGTGTCGGCCCATGAATTTCCTGGCAGAAAATGGCTTGAATGGTTGCTGTTGCTGCCCATGGCCATGCCTTCCTACGTTATTGCGTATGCCTACACCGATGCGCTGCAGTATTCGGGTTGGCTGGCCAGCAATTTGCGCGACCTGTTCGGTGGCGATTTCCGCATTCCTGAAATTCGTTCCACCACGGGTGCCATTCTGGTGCTTAGTTTTGTGTTGTACCCGTATGTGTACATCATGGCGCGTACGGCATTTTTGGGCAGAAGCCCGTCCATGCTGGATGCCGCGCGTTCCCTTGGGCACAGTGCCACCAGTGCATTCCTGAAAGTGGGTTTGCCTGTTGCCCGCCCAGCCTGGGTGGTGGGGCTTACTTTGGTGTTGATGGAAACGCTGGCAGAATATGGTGCCTTGTCGTATTTTGGCGTGCGCACGTTCACCACGGCAATTTTCAACACATGGCTGAATCTGGGCGATCGCGACAGCGCGGCCTTGTTGGCGGTCATGTTGCTGGCAGTCATGCTGGTGTTGATTGCTTCTGAATCCAAGGCACGGGGGCGTGCGCAGTTCTACACCCAGTCAGGTAAAAACAGCACCATTGAGCGAAAGCCGCTTGAGGGCGGGCAGGCCTGGGTGGTTGTGTTTCTATCGACCATGCCGCTAGTGTTGGGTTTTGTGTTGCCCGTGTTGATCTTGTTGGCTTTGGTTGTGGATGTAGACACCAGCATTGATTGGGCGCGCAGTTTCCGCTGGGCCTACCATTCAGCTTTGCTGGGCGGCATCGCGGCGCTGGTTGCTGTATTTCTTGCCGTGTTTCTGGCCTATGTAAAGCGCCAGGCGCAGGTGTGGTGGGTCAGTGCCATTTATCGTTTGATTTCCTTGGGCTACGGTGTGCCCGGCGCTATTTTGGCCATTGCCATCTTGCTGCCTCTTGCTGCTGTGGACCGTTTTACTTTTGAGATGGGCTGGCAAATCCCGGCGCTCACCGGCAGCGTGCTGGCGTTGGTGTACGCCTACAACGTGCGTTTTACATCGGCTGCTTTGCAATCGGTTGATTCCGGTTTGCAGCAAATTACAAAACACATTGATGAATCAGCACGCATTCTCGGGCGTACGCCCCGGCAGGTGTTGTGGCATGTGCATTTGCCGGTACTTAAAGGTTCCGTTGCCACTGGGGCCTTGTTGGTGATTGTGGATGTGATCAAGGAACTGCCTGCCACGCTGGTGTTGCGTCCATTCGATTTTGACACGCTCGCAGTGGTGTCGTACCAGTTTGCATCTGACGAGCGTTTGACTGAAGCTGCCGTGCCGGCGTTGATGATCGTGCTGATTGCTCTGGTGCCCATTCTGTTGTTGATTCGTCAGGGGGCGAAGCAGGCCAGAAGCGGTATTTAGTGCCGCTTTAGTCCGTGTGCAATGAAACAAATGGGCTGGGGTTGGTCCAGGCTTTTACATAATTGGAATTTTTGCCGTACGAGTTGTCCAGCACACAGTTTGGTGTGTTCAATAATGATGCAAGGATATGGCCGTGAAGCCGGTCGGTGATTACAAAGTCGTGTTTCAAGAAAAACTTCTCTGCTTTGGCGATCAAGATATTTTTGTAGGCCAGCCATGCGCGCATCACCAGCCAGTCCATGTTCAATTTTTTTGACTTTCCCAGCAGTCTTCTGAAAAAATTGATTGTTTGTAATTCGTTTTTGATCAGCAGATCCCAATCGGTTTTTGTATGCCATTGCATGTCGATATTTTCAACAGTTGATTCTTTATCAAGCCTTTTAAACAGCAGTCGCTTGCCGCTGTTCTTGGGTTTGACCGTGGCTGAGTAAAGGTGGTGCGCCATGTCTGGAACCAAATAGCAGTTGTCAGTCATTAGTTGGGCACTTTCGAGCGATTTTTCATCTCGAACAAATATGTGCAGATTACTGTGTTGCCTTAGTTCAGTGGCACATTGTTCAAACGCAGTTTTGCTTTCGAAGAAAATGCTTTGCGGAAGAATGATGATCCTGTTTTCAGGGTACTTTTTGATCAAGTCTTCACGATGTGTTTGGTGCAGTTGGTAAAGGTCACCGAAGTTTCCACCGCCCTGAAACGCAAGTACATCGCCGGGCTTCACTTTGTCTTGAAAGTTGTAAACCGAAGCAATCTGAACAACATTTACCTTGTTCTTTTCAAAAAATATTTCCGTTCCCTTCAGTATCAGTAAATCGCCCACGTTGCCATATACCGGAACATCCAGCAGGTGAACTCGCTTTCCACCAATCAGCTTTAATATATCCAAATGGCGTGTTTTTAAGCTGTCCATCAAGCTTTGGTGGTCTGAAAACGAGTTTTCCATGCGACTTGGCTTCTACGAAAAAGGGTCAATAAAAATCATGGCGGTGCGGTTGCCGCGTTGTTAACGGTTGGGGAAGGCATTACGCTGACAGAAGTTCACGCAACACATACGGCAGAATGCCGCGGTGTTTGTAATACTCCACCTCAATTGGCGTGTCGATTCGACTGAGCACCTTTACATTTTGAATGTCGCCGTTGGCGCGCGTAATTCGCAGGGTCAGTTCAGCCTGTGGCGGCGTGTCTTCGGTCAAACCAGTTACATCGTAGGTTTCACTGCCATCCAGTGCCAGGCTTTGAATGGAATCTGTGCCCAAAAACTGCAGTGGCAACACACCCATGCCCACCAGGTTGCTGCGGTGAATGCGTTCATAACTGCGCGCAACCACCACTTTCACGCCCAATAGCTGGGTGCCTTTGGCGGCCCAGTCGCGCGATGAACCCGTGCCATATTCCTCACCGGCCAGCACAATGGTTGGTGTGCCTTGGGCGATGTATTCCATTGCCGCATCGTACACTGTGGTTTGTTTTCCATCCTTGATGGTGAAGCCGCCTTCAATGCGGTTGCCATTCGCATCGGGCGGGATCATCAGGTTTTTTACACGCACATTGGCAAAGGTGCCGCGAATCATCACATCGTGATTGCCGCGCCGCGAACCATAGCTGTTGAAGTCTTTCAGTTCAACGCCGTGTTGCTGCAGGTATTTGCCTGCCGGGGTGGTGGGTTTGAATGAACCTGCCGGGGATATGTGGTCCGTGGTCACGGAATCGCCCAACATCAACAAAGGTTTCGCACCGCGAATGGTTTCCACTGTGGTGGGCTGCATGGCGAAGTCGTCGAAGAAGGGGGGCTTGGCAATGTATGTGGAGCCGGGCCACGTGTACACCTGGCCCTCCGGCGCGGGCACATTGTTCCACAGGTCATGGCCTTCGGTGAAGTTGCTGTAAAGCCGAACAAAAGTGCTGGGGTCGAGTGCGGTGGGCAGCAGCGTATTCACCTCTTCATTGCTGGGCCAAATGTCGCGAAGGTAAACGGGTTGACCCTCGTTGCCCGTACCAATGGGCTCGGTGGTCATGTCCATATTCGCTTTGCCGCTCAGCGCGTAGGCAACCACCAATGGTGGCGAGGCCAGAAAGTTCGCCTTCAGGTTGGGGTGAATGCGTGCTTCAAAGTTGCGGTTGCCTGACAACACAGCGCAACCAATCACGTCATTTTTCAAAATGGTGTCGTTGATTTCCGGCAGCAAGTCCCCTGCGTTGCCAATGCAGGTTGTGCAACCATAGGCGGCCACGTTGAAACCCAGCTGATCCAGATAAGGTTGCAGGCCTGTTTTTTCCAGGTAATCGCTGACCACCCGTGAACCCGGGCCCAGCGATGTTTTAATGTGCGCCTGAACCTTCAGACCTTTTTCAACTGCTTTTTTGGCCAGCAGGCCTGCGGCCAGCATTACGCCCGGGTTGGATGTGTTGGTGCAACTGGTGATCGCTGCCAGCAGCACGTCGCCGTGGCCAATGCTTAGCTTGTCCAGCCCTGTGGGGTAACGCGTGTTCAATTGGGCTACGTCTTTGCCAAAGCCGTTCGCTGTCATGGGTTCAGAAAACAGCGTGTTGAATTGGGTTTTCATGTTCTTTAGCAGCACACGGTCTTGCGGGCGCTTCGGACCGGCCAGCGATGGCTCAACCGAATCCAGATCGAGCGTAACCACCTCTGAATAATCGATTGCGCCCGGCTCTGGCATACCCAGCATGCCCTGCGCGTCGAAGTAGGCTTCGAAAAGGTCTGCCTCAGCCGCAGTACGGCCTGTTTTACGCATGAATTCCACGGTTTTTGAATCGGGCGGAAAAAAGCCCATGGTGGCGCCATATTCTGGGGCCATGTTTGCAAGTGTTGCCCGGTCGGTTACCGACAAGCTGGCCGCGCCGGGGCCATAAAATTCCACAAACTTGCCCACTACTTTTTTCTTGCGCAGCAGCTCGGTAATGGCTAGCACAAGGTCGGTGGCTGTAATGCCTTCACGCAGTGCGTTGGTCAGTTCTACGCCAACTACGTCGGGTGTCAGGAAGTACACGGGCTGGCCCAGCATGCCGGCTTCTGCCTCAATGCCGCCCACGCCCCAGCCCACCACGCCCACGCCGTTGATCATTGTGGTGTGGCTGTCAGTGCCCACCAGGGTGTCGGGATAAAACACGGTGTTTTCGTTTTCTTGCCCAGGTTTTACTGCGCTGCGAACACCACGGAACAGGTATTCAAGGTTCACCTGGTGAACAATACCAATGCCCGGTGGCACCACTTTGAATGTGTCGAAAGCCTGCATGCCCCATTTCATGAACTGATAACGCTCGCCGTTGCGCTGGAATTCAATTTCCATGTTCTGGCGCAGTGAATCGGCAGTACCAAAGTGGTCGATCATGACAGAGTGATCCACTACCAGATCCACAGGCACTAGCGGCTCGATTTTCTTTGGGTTCTGACCCACATCGCGGGCCACATTGCGCATGGCGGCCAGGTCGGCCAGCAGCGGTACGCCGGTGAAGTCTTGCAACACTACGCGTGCCACGATGAAAGGAATTTCATCCGTGCGTTTTGATTGTGGCTGCCAGTTGGCCAGTTGCTGAATGTGTTCCTCAGCCACCTTTTTTCCGTCGCAGTTGCGCAGCACCGATTCAAGCACGATGCGAATGGATACAGGCAAGCGGTGAAGGTTTGGAAAACCCAGTCTGGCCAGTTTGGGCAGACTGTAAAACTGGCCATGTTGACCAGTTTTGGTGGTGAAGGTGCTAAGTGTTGATTGTTTCAGGGTTGACATACCTGTTTCTCCCTATGGTGCGGTGCCGATTGATTTCGGCACCGGATTGGCAATTTTTTCGCTTAATGTAGATGCATGCTGTTTGGCAATTCGGAATCTTCGGGTAATTCGGCGTGCATCAATTCCCCCTCCGGGTTGGGGTATAGCGGTGAACCACAGTCTTCACAGTATTCCAGTGGAAAGCGCTCCTCCAGAACATTGATGTGGCGAATGCCGACTTCTTTCAGAAGGGCTTCAATCTTGGAACGAATCACGGGGTTGTCTGGTTCGCTTTCAATGTCCTTCTCGTACACGGGGTCTGGTTCGTTGCCATATTCTTCACCGATCAAGGGCCAAACAACACCGTGCACAATGTCGCTGTTGCCCTCAACGGAAAAGCCGATGCGATATTCTTCAATTTCGCCACGTTCGACAAATGCACCCACGCTGGCGCGAATTTTCTGGGTAGGTACGTCCAGTGCGCTTTCCAGGAAAGCCGCAGATGCGCGAACGGAATAGGCACGTGCCTCTTTTTCGGCCTCACGGCAGGCGTTGTACAGCCCGTTGGGCAGCATCAATTCAAGCAGGCAGCCGGGCATGATTTTTTGCAAGGCCTGGCCCCCAGTCAAGCGCCAGTTGGTCAACACTTCTTCTTTGCTGAGTAAGGTACCAGTGCTGTGGGCTTCCACTTGCCATTTGAATGCGGGTTGACCTGCGGGTACAGACACAGCACCGATCAAGTAGCGCACATCGCTCAAAAAGCTTTGGGTTGCGGGCAAGTTTTCAGTGTCGATACGCACTTTCACGCGGTCAATTGCAGCCTGACCCAATTGGCGTGCAAGTTCGGCAGCAGCGGTGTAACTTTCAGGCAATTGGTCGGGGCTGAACAGCATGTTTGTCAGCACCAAATGTGCATGATCAGACAACACATTTTTCTGAAGCAAAGCGGTAAATTCAGCCACCGTGGCTTCTTCGATTTTTCCAGACGGAATGTTGTAGGTGGACCAGGCCAGCACCGGTGCGGCCATCAGTAAAATATCTTCTTCCTGACCCAGCTCAGGGCTTTCCACTGTGTTTTCAATGGCAAAAGCAAGTTCGTCGTAGGCGCGGTAGTTGGTGTTGTACAGGTGGTCGAGCGTTTGCATTAGGGTGGTGTCGCTTCGACCCTCCAGCATGGGGGCCAGCGCGGCAAAAAGCTTCTTTTTCCAGAAACGCCGCTCCAGCCGGCTGCCTGAGTCGGCAAGCAGAATGGCCAGATTCGCCAGTGGTTTGGCGTATTTGGACAGTTTGGATCGTGAGGCGGTGTTCAGTGGTTTTCTGCGCATGGGTAGTCCTTTTAAGGTTCTACCCATTGTAGTACGAGAAGATTGCCTAATTTGTTTTATTGCGCAGGTTGGACTGATCGTTCAGGCCTGGCCGAACCCACTCTGGCGGTGCCCAAATGTGTTTGATTCGCTGCCATGTCGAGCCTGGCTGCAATGCATCACTGAACATGTCACGCCATTCGTGGGTGTTCAGGATCCAGATGTTGTTTGTTTTGGGTTGCCGAACAATGCCGTAGTCGACAGGTGCCACCTCGGGTTCGAAGGTGCCGAAAATGCGGTCCCAAATGATCAGTACGCCGCCGTAGTTTTTGTCGATGTATTCATCGTTGCGGCCATGGTGCACACGGTGGTGGCTGGGCGTGTTGAAAATGAATTCAAACCACTTCGGAAACTTGTTCACCGCTTGGGTGTGCACAAAATATTGATAGCCCAAGTTCACGCCGTATGCCAGCAACACAGCCCACACCGGGAAGCCGATGATCAACATGGGTGCCCAGAAAATTTGGTGCAAATTCACGGCGTAGAACAGGCTTTGGCGCATGGCTGTGGTGGTGGTCATGTTCTCGCCGCTGTGGTGCACTACATGGGCGCACCAAAACCAGCGCACGCGGTGGCTGCCGCGGTGAAACCAGTAATAACAAAATTCAATGCCGAAAAGCAGTGCGGCAAAGTTGAGCGGAGTGACTTCGATGGCAGCAATGCGGAAGGTGTAAATCCATTCCATGAAAGCCGACACAAACAGCGCAAACCACACCAGTTCCATGGCCTGATAAGTGCCACCCAGCAGCATGTTGGTGATCACTTCGCTTTTCTTGAAGAAAAATGATTTCCCCACCTTTTTCAAGTAAAGGTATTCAAACAATGTTGCACCCAGAAAGACCGGGGTGAGCAGGGTAAGCAACACCTGCTTCCAGTCCGGGTTCGGGCCGAACAGCGCGTTGAAAGTCGGCATTGCTTCCTTGATCAATTGTTCCATGCGTGTCCCTGCGTGTTGGTTTTTTGATGCTTTGAATTGTGCGCGGGTTTAGGCAAGGAATATTGTGAGTTCAAGCCTGTTTTTTGTGAAATTGCGCCTTTGTAATTTCACATCCACTCAGTGGTGGCCTGTTGCGGCTTCTTCAGTGATGCAATATGTGCAATGAATAGGCTTTAATCAAGCCAGAAGAGTCAACTACTGTGCAATCGTCTCTCGCCACCGCACATAATCCGCAGCCACTTGCTTGGGCTGCTCCAGCATTGGCACATGCCCCACCTTGTCCATCAAAATCACATCAAATCCGGGCATGGCCGTTTTCAGTTCTGCTGCACCGTCCACGTGTAGCACGCGGTCTTCCTTGCCCCACACAATCAGGCCCGGGCCTTTGTACGCGGAATCACCCAACACGGAGGCCAAATCTGAAGGCACGCTTTTAAAGTCTTTGTAAATCCGCTTGTGCAATGGCTGATCCGCAGCTGCGCGGGCCGCCATGGCATCGACTACAAAGCCGGGTGCGAAAGCAGGGCGCTCGTACATTACGATGTCCACAATCTTCTCGAATTCTTCGCGGTTGCTTGCGGTCAACACGATCTCGCCTGTTTTTTCAAACTTCTGAATAACTTCCGATTTTCTCGACTCAACCAGGCCGGCGGGCGCCAAAAACCAAACAGATGCAACATTGTCCGGGTACTTGGCGGCATAGGCACCGCTGATCCAGCCACCCATGGAATTGCCGCCAATGTGTGGCTTTTGCAGGCCCAGTTTTTCAATAATTCCATGCACGCGGTCAATCTGCGTGTTGATCACGTAGTCGGCTTTCTGGTCGCGGGTTGATGCGCCAAACCCAGGCACGTCAATTGAATACACGGTGTAATGGTTTGTCAGGTAGTTGGCCACACGGTTGAAGTTGTCTTTTGATCCGCCAAAACCGTGAATAAGCACCAAGGGGTCGCCTTCACCGCCTTGCAGATACGGCACCATGAAGCCGTCAATTTGCAGCACTTTTCGTTCAAGGCCTGAAATAGCCCGTTCGGCGGCAATGGCCATGCCTGCTGCGCCTTGAATTTCGCCTTCAGGTTGTTCAAAGCCGCAGGCATTCAGACCGAGAAGTGCAGTGGTGGCAAATGCTGTTGCGAATCGCCGAAAGACGGGGGTGTTTTTTTTCATGGTTGCGAGTCTTTTATTGAAGTAAATATGACGAATACGCGCTAGCATAGAACAGGAAAAACTCTTCTGACAATACTTCTTGTCAAATAATGAGCCACCATTCTAATCTTGGACATGTTTCCGCCAGTTACGTAAACCTGCTTTTTGACTGGTTGGCAGATGCGCACCCGGACATTGCGTTGCGCATGCCCTACGCGCGCCCAAAGGCCGGGGAATTGAACCGAATTGAAGTGTCCCATTGGCAGGCCATGCTGCAATGGACCCATCAACAGATTGACGACCCTGCAATGCCATTGAAAATTGCGGCGCATGTGCGCCCGGTCAACATGGGTTTGCTGGGTTATGTGGCCAGTTGCTGCAACAACCTGGGCGAGGCTTTTGCCCGTTTACAGCAGTTCGAGAACCTGATTTACAGCGTGAACGCTTTGGCGGTGGCGCTGCATGAAGACCAGATCATTCTGCGTTGGGGGGCTGAGCGTGGGCGGCCCGGCCATTGGGTTGATTCGGTGGCCATTGGCGTGCTGGTGGCTTTCACCCAGCATTTGATTGTAAAGCCCGTGTATCCGTTGCGCGTTCAGTTCATCAACCCCCAACCGTCAAACCAGATTGATTTCGACGAATTTTTTCACTGTCCCGTGGGCTTCAATGGTCTGTACACCGAGGTGGTGTGGCCGGTCAGTTTGCTTGAAACCCCGTTGAGGTCGCCAGATTCCGTGATGCGGAACATGCTGGATCAACAGGCGCAGTCGCTGCTTAAGCAGGTAAAGGCTGAGGAAGAAGCCATTGCAGGTTTGCAAAAAGCCTTGCAGGAATCGGTGTCGGCCGGCTTGCCCAGTCTGGATGAAGTTGCACGCCGGTTGTGCATGAGCACACGCACGCTTCAACGGCGCTTGCAGGAACAAGGCAGCAGCTTTCGGGGGGAACTAGAGCGTGTGCGTGTGGAAATGGCAAAAAACTGCCTGGAGGCCGGCGAATTAAGTTTGGCAGACATTGCCAGTTTCCTGGCATACAACGACCAAAGCGCCTTTACCCACGCCTTCAAGCGGGTCACGGGTGCCAGCCCGGCGAAATATCAGCGCGCAAAGCGACAATAGGTTCTAAAAGCAGGCTGAATCGGCTTTGCCCCCTTCAAAAACAAGGGAAAGTCCTATATCATATATAAGACTTGTGAGGCACCGAACCCCCGCCACTTTTGCATTGCAACGCTTGTGCGCGCACGCGAACTGCCTCAAAATCACACAGTTTCTATTGACCCCCACCCAATCTAGGGAGATCTCATGCTTGAGTCCTATCGCCAACACGTTGCCGAGCGCGCAGCGTTGGGCATTCCTCCATTGCCTTTGTCTGCCCAGCAAACTGCTGATCTGGTTCAGCTGCTGAAGAACCCGCCCGCAGGCGAAGAAGAATTCCTGATCGACCTGATCACCAACCGTGTACCTGCCGGTGTAGATGACGCAGCCAAGGTGAAGTCTGCATTTCTGGCCGCCATCGTGAATGGTACTGATACCTGCAAACTGATTGACCGCAAGAAGGCCACTTTCCTTTTGGGCACCATGCTGGGCGGTTTCAACATCAAGCCATTGATTGATGCATTGAATGATGCTGAAGTGGGTGAAATCGCCGCTGAAGCGCTTTCCAAGACCCTGTTGATGTTCGATTATTTCCACGATGTGAAAGATTTGGCCGACAAAGGCAGCGCAACCGCCAAGAAAGTGATGCAAAGCTGGGCCGACGCCGAGTGGTTTACAAGCCGCCCCGAAGTGCCACAAAGCATCAAGCTGACCGTGTTCAAGGTAACCGGCGAAACCAACACCGATGACTTGTCACCCGCGCCGGACGCCTGGAGCCGCCCCGATATTCCGTTGCATGCACTGGCCATGTTGAAAAACCCGCGCCCTGGTATTGAAGCCGACGAACCCGGCAAGGTTGGCCCCATCAAGCAGCTGCAAGCCTTGATCGCCAAAGGCAACCAAATCGCCTATGTGGGCGACGTGGTGGGTACAGGTTCTTCACGCAAGTCGGCCACCAACAGCGTGTTGTGGTTCACGGGCGATGACATTCCTTTCATTCCCAACAAGCGTTTTGGCGGCTACTGCCTGGGCAACAAAATTGCCCCGATCTTCTTCAATACGATGGAAGACGCTGGCGCATTGCCCATCGAACTTGATGTAAGCCAAATGGACATGGGCGATGAAATCGAGCTGCGTCCCTTCGAAGGCAAGGCCTTGAAAAATGGCGCTGTGATTGCTGAGTTCAGCATGAAAACTGACGTGTTGTTTGACGAAGTGCGCGCCGGTGGCCGTATTCCATTGATCATCGGCCGTGGCTTGACAGACCGCGCACGCGCTGCGTTGGGCGAAGGCCCAAGCCCAGTGTTCCGTCGCCCCTCGGCACAGGTTGATTCCACCAAGGGTTTCACTTTGGCCCAGAAAATGGTGGGCAAGGCCTGCGGTTTGCCAGTTGGTCAGGGTGTTCGCCCAGGTATTTACTGCGAACCACACATGACCACAGTGGGTTCACAAGACACCACCGGCCCCATGACTCGCGATGAATTGAAAGACTTGGCCTGTTTGGGTTTCTCTGCTGATTTGGTGATGCAGTCGTTTTGCCACACAGCCGCTTACCCCAAACCCGTGGATGTGAAAATGCACCACGAACTGCCCGATTTCATTGAAAACCGTGGTGGTGTAGCCCTGCGTCCTGGCGATGGCATTATTCACAGCTGGTTGAACCGCCTGTTGATGCCCGACACCGTGGGCACTGGTGGCGATTCACACACACGTTTCCCGATTGGCATTTCGTTCCCGGCTGGTTCTGGCCTGGTGGCGTTTGCCGCGGCCACCGGCGTAATGCCTTTGGACATGCCTGAATCTGTGCTGGTGCGTTTCAAAGGCGAAATGCAGCCGGGTGTAACGCTACGCGATTTGGTTCACGCCATTCCGTTGTACGCGATCAAGGCAGGTTTGCTGACAGTTGAAAAGAAAGGCAAGAAGAATATTTTCTCGGGCCGTATTCTGGAAATTGAAGGTTTGCCCAAGTTGAAAGTTGAGCAGGCTTTTGAATTGTCGGATGCATCTGCCGAGCGTTCAGCCGCAGGTTGTACCATTCATCTGGACAAAGAACCCATCATTGAATACATGACATCAAACATTACTTTGATGAAGTGGATGATTGCTGAGGGCTATGCTGATGCGCGTACATTGAGCCGCCGCATCAAGGCCATGGAAAGCTGGATCGCCAATCCCGAATTGTTGAAGGCTGATGCTGACGCTGAATACGCAGAAGTGATTGAAATCGACCTCAATGAAATCAAAGAGCCGATTCTGTGTTGCCCGAACGACCCAGACGACGCAAAATTCCTGAGCGAAGTTGCTGGTGACAAAATTGACGAGGTGTTCATCGGTTCTTGCATGACCAACATTGGCCACTTCCGCGCAGCCGGCAAGGTGCTGGAAGGCAAGTCAGACATTCCAACCCGTTTGTGGATTGCTCCACCCACGAAGATGGACCAGCACATTCTGACCGAAGAAGGCTACTACGGCATTTTGGGCCGCACGGGTGCGCGCATGGAATTGCCAGGCTGTTCACTTTGTATGGGCAACCAGGCGCAAATCCGCAAGGGTTCAACCGGCGTGTCCACTTCCACACGTAACTTCCCGAATCGTTTGGGCATTGATACAAGGGTCTATTTGGCTTCGGCTGAGTTGTCTGCGGTGTGTGCCCTGATGGGCAAAATCCCCACCGTGGAAGAGTACATGGAACAGGTGAAAATGCTGGGCAATGTGTCTGGTGAAGTTTACCGTTACATGAACTTCGACCAAATTCAAGAGTTCGTGGACATTGCAAACAAGGCTGAATTGGCTGCCTGACCGGCATCTGGTTTGGTTCTGTAAAAAAACCACCTTCGGGTGGTTTTTTTACGTTTGCTCCATGCGATCTTTACGTGCTCGGGGTGTTCGTCGGTTTTTTTGGTTTGACTGCAGCAACAATTCTTTCAAAGTGGAGTGAATCACATTGATTTCCGCGAGTTTGCCCAAGCGACAAATGTCCCTTTGGTTTGAAAACCTCACAAGCATGTCGCTGTGATCTTCTTCAAGAAACAGAATATTGGCGTTGGGGAACATTTGTTCGAGGTGTGCCAATGTCTCAGCCTCAAACTCGACCATAATATTCATGTCGCATACCACCAGTTTGGCCTGTGTCAGTTCGGTAAAGTCCGCGTTTACAGTGCGCAAGGCGAATATATGCTCATCGCCCAAGCCGCTCAGAAAGCGTTGGTATGCCATCGTTTTGATGGGATAGTCACTAAGAACTATGCAAGGGCGTTGATTCGGTTTCATGCACCAAGACCGTGAAATGTAAGGTGAGCGATGCGTCATTGTTCACGTTTTCCCCCGAAGTGTGTATTACCTGAGTGGGGTAAGATATTTGGGAATATTTGGATTCTGAAATGCTTTCGGAGACATTATAAAAATGGCAGGTTTCAAGGAATACGATGAATTTGATGCACTTGGTCTGGCTGGGTTGGTCAAGAAAGGTGAAGTAAGTGCCAGCGAATTGCTTGAAGAAAGCATTGCACGCACTGAAAAAGTGAATCCGCGAATTAACGCGGTGATTCGCCCCATGTATGACATCGCCCGGGTGCGCGCCCAACAAGTTGCCGAGGGCCCTTTTGCCGGCGTACCTTTTTTGTTGAAGGACCTGATTGCCAGTTACGCAGGTGTAGAAATGAGCTCTGGAAGCCGTTTCTATCGAGGGTTCGTTCCTTCCGAAGATTCTGAATATGTGAAACGGTTCAAAAAAGCCGGTTTGAATATTTTTGGAAAAACGGCCACACCAGAGTTTGGCATTACACCATCGACCGAGCCCGAGTTGACTGGGCCATGCCGCAACCCCTGGGACCCGCTGCGCAGCCCGGGTGGTTCCAGCGGTGGCGCTTCAGCTGCTGTGGCCGCTGGTATTGTGCCCATGGCCAGCGCCAGTGATGGTGGCGGTTCAATTCGCGTACCTGCATCGTGTACGGGTTTGTTTGGCTTGAAGCCGACTAGAGGGCGTGTGCCATCTGGTCCGGATCTGCCCGATGGCTGGTTTGGTTTCATCGCAGAACATGTGGTGTCGCGCACCGTGCGGGATTCGGCCCACATGCTGGATTGTTTGCAAGGCAATTACCCGGGCCAGTTGCTGCGTATTGCACCACCGGCAAAAACTTACGCTGCTGCAATTGAAGCCAAACCCCAGAAGTTGAAAATTGCCTACTCACTGGACCCGGCACTCGGCGAAACCTTGCACAGCGATTGTCAGCAGGGCGTTTTGGAAACAGTCCAGTTACTGGAAAACCTTGGCCACATTTGCGAGGAAGTTCGATTGCCCATCAACAAAGAAGATTTCATCTACGCATACACTGTGTTGGTGTGCGCGGAAATGGCTGCCACCTTGAAAGAAGGTGAGCGTTTGCTGGGTCGAAGGGGCAAAGCTGCTGATTTTGAGGCGCGCACCTGGGCGTTGATGAAATTGGGCCGTAGTTTTAACGGTGGCGATGTGGCCAATGCCGTGTGGACGATGGCCCAGTTTTCGCGCCAGTGGATGACATTTTTCGAGCCGTACGATGCGCTACTTACCAGCACGCTCGGCGAGTTGCCAATCGCTGTTGGCGGGTTGCGCCCAACCCCACAAGAGTTGATTGAACTGAAGGCGCTCAGCTACCTGCCAATCGGTTTTATTGCCAAGCAAAAAGAGTTTGTGCTGAAAGCCGGTCGGCGCCTGTACCAGTATTGTTCCCAAACCATGCCAGCCAATGTGACAGGCCAACCATCCATGAGCGTGCCGTTGCACTGGAATGCCCAAAATCTTCCGGTGGGCATGATGTTTACTGGCCGATTTGGTGAAGAACACGTGCTGTTTGGCTTGGCTGCCCAATTGGAGCAGGCCAAGCCTTGGGCGGACAAGCGTCCGCCCTTGCATGCAGGCATTGTTGCTTAAAAGGTGTCTCTGGGTACCCTAACAAAGCCTTCCATCAGCACGCGCGCGCTGCGGCTCATAATCGCTTTCCTCACGGTCCACTGGCCATTTTCCATGGCGGCTTGCGCACCCACACGCAAGGTGCCACTGGGGTGGCCAAAGCGAACAGCCTCGCGTTGGGTTTCACTTTGATCGCCACCCGCTGCCAGGTTCACCAATGTGCCGGGTACAGCAGCAGCCGTGCCAATGGCCACCGCAGCAGTGCCCATCATGGCGTGGTGCAATTTGCCCATGCTCATTGCGCGCACCAGCAGGTCGATGCCTTGGGCTTCAACGACCTTGCCGCTTGAGCTGGTGTAGGTTTTTGGCGGAGCTACAAAAGCCACTTTGGGTGTGTGCTGGCGCTTGGCTGCTTCATCCACGTGTTTGATCAAACCCATTTTCACCGCACCGTGGGCACGAATGGTTTCGAACATGGCCAAGGCCTTGGGGTCGCTGTTGATGTCGTCTTGCAACTCACAGCCGGTGTAGCCAATGCTGTCGGCATTCACAAAAATGGTGGGAATACCGGCATTGATCAGGGTGGCTTTCAGTGTGCCCACGCCGGGTACTTCCAGGTCGTCTACCAAATTGCCGGTGGGGAACATGCTGCCAGAAGCGCCATCTTCGCCTTCGTCGGCCGGGTCCAAAAACTCCAACTGAACCTCGGCTGCCGGGAAGGTGACGCCATCAAGCTCGAAGTCGCCTGCTTCTTGCACCAGCCCGTCGGTAATCGGCACATGGGCAATAATCGTTTTGCCAATATTGGCTTGCCAAATACGCACCACGCAGGTGCCGTTTTGGGGCACACGCGCAGGGTCGACCAAACCGCTGGCCACTGCAAATGAACCGACTGCGGAAGACAGGTTGCCACAGTTGCCGCTCCAGTCTACAAAAGCTTTGTCGATGCTGACTTGCCCAAACAGGTAGTCCACATCGTGGTCGGCTTTGCTGCTTTTGCTCAAGATCACGGTTTTGCTGGTGCTTGAAGTGGCACCACCCATGCCGTCGATTTGCTTGCCGTAGGGGTCGGGGCTGCCGATCACGCGCAACAGTAATTTGTCACGTGCTTCGCCTGGCTGTTGGCATGCTTCTGGCAAATCCTGCAATCTGAAAAAAACACCCTTGCTGGTGCCGCCACGCATGTAGGTGGCGGGTACCTTAAGTTGTTGGGTTGGCTTATTCATCATGCTGCCTTACCTTCCAGGAAGTCTTGCGCAAAACGCTGCAACACGCCGCCTGCTTCGTAAATTGAAAACTCCTCAGCCGTGTCCAAACGGCAAGTAACCGGGAATTCAACGCGCTCGCCATTTTTGCGGATCATCACCACGGTCAGGGTTGTGCGTGGGCTGCGTTCACCCAACACCTCAAACACTTCCGTGCCGTCAATGTTGTAAGTGTGACGTGTGTCGCCGGCCTTGAATTCCAGGGGCAGGGTGCCCATGCCAATCAGGTTGGTGCGGTGAATGCGCTCAAAGCCTTCGGCAATAATCGCTTCCACACCAGCCAGGCGCACACCTTTCGCTGCCCAGTCGCGTGAAGAACCCTGGCCATAATCCGCGCCCGCAATAATGATCAGCGGTTGGCCACGGTCCATGTAGGTTTCAATCGCTTCCCACATGCGCGTTACCTTGCCTTCAGGTTCAATGCGCGCCAGTGAGCCTTTCTTTACATTGCCGCTTTCATCGCGAACCATTTCGTTTAGCAAGGTTGGGTTGGCAAATGTGGCGCGTTGTGCGGTCAGGTGGTCGCCTCGGTGCGTGGCATAGCTGTTGAAGTCTTCTTCAGGCAAGCCCATTTTGTGCAGGTATTCACCAGCAGCGCTGTTCATCATGATTGCGTTCGAAGGGCTTAGGTGGTCGGTTGTAATGTTGTCACCCAGCACCGCCAGCGGGCGCATGTTTTTCAATGTGCGTGGTCGCGCAGCCAACGCGCCTTGGCCTTCAGTGTCCCAATACGGAGGGCGGCGAATGTAGGTGCTTTGGGGTCGCCAGTCGTACAGCGGGCTTTCTGCTTCCTCGATTGCGCCCAAGTCAAACATCGGAATGTAAATTTCGCGGAACTGTGAGGGCTTCACAAATTGCTTCACGATGGCATCAATTTCCTCATCGCTTGGCCACAGGTCGATCAGGCGAATTTCCTTACCGTTCACAACACCAAGTACATCGCGTTCAATGTCAAAGCGAATCGTGCCGGCAATGGCGTAGGCCACCACCAGTGGCGGGCTGGCCAGAAAAGCCTGCTTCGCATAGGGGTGAATGCGGCCATCGAAGTTGCGGTTGCCACTCAATACGGCTGTGGCGTACAAATCGCGATCAATGATTTCTTGCTGAATCACGGGATCCAAAGCACCGCTCATGCCGTTGCAGGTGGTGCAGGCAAACGCCACAATGCCAAAGCCCAGCTTTTCCAGTTCAGGCAACAAGCCCGAATCTTTCAAATAAAGCTCGGCCACTTTGGAACCTGGCGCAAAAGATGACTTCACCCAGGGCTTGCGCACCAAGCCCAGTTCATTGGCCTTTCGGGCCAACAAAGCAGCAGCCACCACGTTGCGCGGGTTGCTGGTATTGGTACAACTGGTAATGGCGGCAATAATCACCGCGCCATCGGGCATCAAGCCTTCAGCTTCCTGGGCACGTGCTGCGTCCAGGTTGCCTGCAATGCCTTTGGCTGCCAAGTCACCAGTGGCAACGCGGGCGTGGGGGTTCGACGGGCCGGCCATGCTGCGCACCACCTTGCTCAAATCAAATGTCAACACGCGTTCGTATTCAGCCCCTACCATTTTGCTGGCCCAAAGGCCTGTGTGCTTGGCGTACTGTTCCACCAGTTTCACCTGCTCGTCTTCGCGGCCGGTTAGCTTCAGGTAGTCAATGGTTTGTTCGTCGATGTAGAACATCGCCGCAGTGGCACCGTATTCCGGGGTCATGTTGGAAATGGTGGCACGGTCACCAATGGTCAGGCTGTTGGCGCCTTCACCAAAGAATTCCAGATAAGCACCCACCACACGCTCTTTGCGCAGGTATGCGGTCAATTCCAGAACAATGTCAGTGGCTGTAATGCCAGGCTGGCGCTTGCCAGTCAGTTCCACACCCACGATGTCGGGCAAACGCATCATCGACGCACGGCCCAGCATCACGGTTTCTGCTTCAAGACCACCCACGCCAATCGAGATCACGCCCAGCGCATCCACGTGTGGTGTGTGGCTGTCCGTGCCCACACAGGTGTCGGGAAATGCAACACCTTCACGCACCTGCACCACAGGCGACATTTTTTCCAGGTTGATCTGGTGCATGATGCCGTTGCCAGCCGGAATCACGTCCACATTCTTGAATGCGGTTTTGGTCCAGTTGATGAAGTGGAAACGGTCCTCGTTGCGGCGTTCTTCAATGTCGCGGTTTTTCTGGAATGCATCGGGATCGAAACCACCGCATTCCACAGCCAGTGAATGGTCCACAATCAATTGCGTGGGCACTACCGGGTTCACCAGCGATGGGTCGCCGCCTTGGTCGGCAATCGCGTTGCGCAGGCCAGCCAAATCCACCAAGGCAGTTTGGCCCAGAATGTCGTGGCACACCACACGCGCTGGGTACCAGGGAAAGTCCAGGTCGCGCTTGCGGTAAACCAGTTGTTTCAAACTGTCGGTCAACGCGCCAGGTTCACAGCGGCGCACCAATTGCTCGGCCAGCACCTTGCTGGTGTAGGGCAGCTTGTCCCAAGCGCCGGGCTCAATTGCATCAACAGCCGCTTGCGTGTCGAAAAAATCAAGCTGGGTGCCAGGCAGGTTCTTTCTGAATTGAGTGTTCATGCTTATTTGCGATCCTTGATGGCTACAAATTTCTGGTCTTCCGGGCCAGTATAGTTTGCGCTTGGGCGAATAATCTTGCCGTCAATGCGCTGTTCAATCACGTGGGCGCTCCATCCGGAAGTGCGGGCAATAACAAACAGTGGGGTGAACATGGCAGTGGGCACGCCCATCATGTGGTAGCTCACAGCGCTGAACCAGTCCAGGTTCGGGAACATTTTCTTGATTTCCCACATCGTGCTTTCAAGGCGTTCAGCGATGTTGTACATCTTCATGTTGTTTTGTTCTTTGGACAAATCTTCCGCCACTTTCTTGATCACCACGTTACGGGGGTCGCTCACGGTGTACACGGGGTGGCCAAAACCAATCACCACTTCCTTGCGTTCAACGCGGGCACGAATGTCGGCCTCGGCTTCATCCGGGTTGTCGTAGCGTTTCTGAATCTCGAATGCAACTTCGTTCGCGCCACCGTGCTTGGGGCCACGCAGGGCACCAATGCCACCACAAATGGCGGAATACATGTCTGAACCTGTACCAGCCACCACGCGGCTGGTGAAGGTTGATGCATTGAATTCATGCTCTGCGTACAGAATGAGGGATGTGTGCATGGCGCGTACCCAGCTGTCGCGGGGCTTCTCGCCGTGCAGCAGGTGCAGGAAGTGGCCGCCGATTGAATCGTCGTCGGTTTCCACTTCAATGCGCTTGCCATTGTGGCTGTAGTGGTACCAGTACAGCAGCATGGAACCCAGTGAAGCCATCAGCTTGTCGGCGATGTCGCGCGCGCCAGGGTGGTTGTGGTCGTCTTTTTCAGGTTGCAGGCAGCCCAATACAGAAACGCCGGTGCGCATTACGTCCATGGGGTGTGCTGACGGGGGCAAAGCTTCCAGCGCCTGCTTCACGCCTGCGGGAATGCCGCGCAGTGCTTTTAGCTTGGCTTTGTAGCTGGCCAGTTCTGCCACGGTGGGCAACTTGCCGTGCACCAGCAAATACGCAATTTCTTCAAATTCGGTGGTGGTGGCCAAATCAAGAATGTCGTAACCACGGTAGGACAAATCGTTGCCAGTGCGGCCCACAGTGCAAAGGGCGGTGTTGCCAGCGGCGGTGCCAGACAGGGCAACAGATTTCTTGGGCTTAAAGCCAGGGCTTGTTGTTTGTTGTTCAGACATTTCTGTCTCCTGCATAAAAATGTTGTTATTTAACAATTGATTGTAATAATTATTTAAAGTTATTTCTGCTGAAATAAAGCGTCCAGTTTCTGCTCGAAGTCGTGGTAGCCAATGCTGTCGTACAGCTCCATGCGGGTTTGCATGGTGTCCAGAACATTCTTTTGCGTGCCGTCACGGCGAACGGCTTCATACACATTCTGCGCGGCCTTGTTCATGGCGCGGAAGGCGCTCAATGGGTAGAGCACCAGGCCAACGCCCACACCTTTCAATTCCTCGGTTGTAAACAGGGGGGTTGAACCAAACTCAGTGATGTTGGCCAACACAGGCACCTTCACGGCGTTGACAAACTGCTGGTACATACTCAGTTCGGTCATGGCCTCGGGGAAAATCATGTCGGCACCGGCTTCAACGCAGGCGCAAGCGCGGTCGATTGCAGACTGCAAGCCTTCCACGGCCAGCGCGTCGGTGCGTGCCATGATCACGAAATCATCCGAACCACGTGCGTCCACAGCGGCCTTGATTCGGTCTACCATTTCCGCTTGGGTCACAATGGCCTTGCCGGGGCGGTGGCCACAGCGCTTGGCGCCCACCTGGTCTTCAATGTGCATGGCAGCAGCGCCAGCTTTCATCATGGCCTTGGTGGTGCGGGCAATGTTGAAAGCCGATGAGCCAAAGCCTGTGTCCACGTCCACCAACAGGGGCGTGTCGCACACATCGGTAATGCGGCGTACGTCGGTTAGCACGTCATCAAGGCTTGAAATGCCCAGGTCAGGCAGGCCCAGTGAACCGGCAGCCACGCCGCCACCGCTCAGGTAAATGGCTTTGAAGCCAGCGCGCTTGGCCAGCAATGCATGGTTGGCGTTGATGGCACCAATCACCTGCAAAGGTTGTTCTTCTTTAACGGCTTGGCGAAAACGCGCGCCTGCGGAATGTTGGGTCATGGTGTTCTCCTTGTTGTATGTATGGGATAGTGCAGGGTTCGTGCCAGTTTTTTATATAATTAATATTGTCTTTATTTATCAATTATTTGTACTTTTAAATTAAAGTTATTTAAATAATATTCAAGTGGTATTTTGAAACCTGTTTGTGTAAAATGAAACTCAGTAATGTTTCAAATGCTACATAGGGTGTTTTGAATGAAACCTAGAATTGTGGTGTTCAGCATCAGCGCCTTGGCCGGTACCCTGCGGGAAATTGCCCGCGATTACACCGGTTCAGCCAATATTGAGCTGGTGCCCAAAGCCTATGAAGACGCCTTGGCCTACGCCCGCAACCGCTACTACACCGACACAGCCGATGTGTTTATCGCCGCGGGTTCAAACGGCGCATTCCTGCAAAACCAGCTTGAAGCCCCCTTGGTGATCATCCGCACCGATGGTTTTGATGTGATGCAAGCTTTGGCTTCTGCCAGAAAGGCATCGGCTGCAGTGGGCTTGGTCAGCTACGAACATGCATTTGACGAGCTGGAACAGTTTGCTCGCGCATTCGATGTGCCGTTGAACACCCGCACCTATCGCACCCCCGAAGACGCACGCCGCGCCGTGCGCGAATTGGCGCAATTGGGCACGAAAGTGGTGGTCGGCTCGGGCCTTGTGACTGAAATTGCCCAGGAAATGGGCATGGAAGCGATTTTGATCTATTCCCGCCAAGGCGTTGTGAAGGCATTCGAAGAAGCCATACGTTTGGCCGGTGCCAAAGCCACTGGTGGTGTGCGCCGAAACAGCCAAGCCTACACCTACCACACCGAGCAAGATTTGATTGGCAACAGCCCCGCGATACAAAAGCTTCGCAGCACCATTCGGCTGTGTGGCAGTATTGATTTTTCTGTGCTGATTCAGGGTGAAACCGGCGTTGGCAAGGAACTGGTGGCCCAGTCCATCCACACAGCCAGCCCGCGTGCTGGCAAACCATTTGTAGCCATCAACTGCGCATCACTGACCGAAAGTTTGCTGGAAAGCGAGTTGTTTGGTTACGAAGAAGGTGCGTTTTCTGGTGCAGTGAAAGGCGGGCGCGCTGGCATGTTCGAAAGCGCGCAAGGTGGCACCGTGTTTCTCGATGAGATTGGCGACATGCCACTGGCCTTTCAAACCCGGTTGCTGCGTATTCTGGAAGACAACACGGTGCGCCGTATTGGCTCAGTATCCTCCCGCAAAGTGGATTTTCGTTTGCTGTCCGCCAGCAATGTGAACTTGCAACAGGCTGTGGAGGAGAGACGTTTTCGTGAAGACCTGTATTTTCGATTGAATGAAATGCTGATTCAAATCCCGCCGCTTCGCGAGCGGCCTGAAGACATCGGCGAGCTTGCGGGTTACTTTTTGCGAACCACACCCGTGCGGGTCAGTAAAGCAAAGTTCGATGATTTTTTGAACGTGGCTTTGCCTGTGCTTCATGGTTTGTCTTGGTCGGGTAATATTCGGCAGCTAAAAAACGTGTGCCGCAGAGCTGCTGTACTGATGCTGCAGGAGGGCGATGTTTCTGCCTGGCGAAACTGGTTTCCGGATTTGTTGGGTGCAACGGTCAACCCCGGTGAAGGGGTGCCTGGCATGGAAACGTTCTCTTCAAAACTGAGTAACATGAATACGCTGGCCCTGGCCTACAGCCGGGCCTCAAAGGCTGAGCGCGCAACAGTTGTTCGCAAAGCGCTGGAACTGACAGGCGGAGAGGTGCAAAAAGTGGCAGAGGGATTGGGTATCAGCAGGTCAACCGTGTGGCGGTTGGGCAGGGCGGCTTAGGTTATGGCATTCATTGCGCCCAGCATTTCAGAATCCGAAGTGGAATTCACCGCCATTCGAGCCCAAGGCGCGGGTGGTCAGAATGTCAACAAGGTATCGAGCGCAGTTCACTTGCGTTTTGACATTCGTTCATCCTCTCTTCCAGAGTACATCAAGGAAAAATTGCTCAGTCTTCAAGATCAGCGTCTGACCAAAGATGGGGTGATTGTCATCAAGGCACAAACCACGCGCAGCCAGGAACAGAATAGGGTTGATGCGTTGGCACGCTTGAACGAGTTGATTGCCGAGGTGGCCAAGCCAATCAAGGCGCGGCGCGAAACCCGACCGACCCTGGGTTCCAAGCGACGCAGGCTGGAAGGTAAAAGTATTCGTGGGCAAGTCAAAGCATTGCGGGGTAAAGTAGAACCGTGATTCATGGGGCAATCCCTTGTTCACAGCAATTGTTGAAATTGCGTTAATGTTTTGAATGAACCAGAAGCTGGGGCATTGTTTGCTTAACTATCATTCCAATCAGGAGAGTACATGGACCTTATCCGCATATTGATCGCCATTTTGTTGCCGCCGCTGGGCGTTTTCCTTCAAGAAGGCTTGGGTAAGCATTTCTGGATCAACATTATTTTGACTTTGCTGGGCTACATTCCCGGCATTGTTCATGCCGTTTACATCATCGCGAAGAAGTAAATTCCCAATACCCTGTATATCTAGTTTTGATGTTCCCCGTTAGTACTCACACAATTACAACTCTTCAGGATCCAATCATGCAAGCCACAAAACTAGTCGGAATTTTATTGATCATCGCGGGCACACTGGGCTTGGTTTATGGCGGCTTTAGCTACACCGAAGAATCCACAGCAGCGAAAATTGGCACACTGGAAATTACCGTGGATCAGGAAAAAGACGTGAACGTGCCAATGTGGGCCGGTGTGGGTGCCATTGTTGCTGGTGCTTTGCTGTTGCTTGCGGGTGGCCGTCGGGGTTAAAAAGTCCACGCCACAATGCGCGTGGTTTTGTTCCCTTGTTCCATTTCAACTTCCAGAATGTCCCGGGCGCCCACATTGCGAATTAATCGCTTTGCGGGTGCCACATTCTCGGCTTTGGAAATCAGGGTTGTAAACCACTTGCATTGCCTGGCGAACATCGCGCTTTCATTGACCATGGTTTGCAGAAAACCGCTTTCCCCACCCTCACACCACAATTCGTTTTTCTGACCACCGAAATTCAACGCAGGCTGAACCTTGGCACTTCGTTTGTCGCCCCGGTTAAAAGCAAGGCTGTTTACCTTGCGCAGGTTGCTTCTCATTGCTTCTTTTTGCGAGGCATGGAATGGCGGGTTGCACACACTCAAATCAAAACGCTCGCCGGGTTTGATCACCCCCTCGAAAATTTTTCGTTTGTCGCGCTGCAGCCGCAAATCAATCATATGTTTAAGCACTTCATTTTTATCAAGCACGGCAGCAAGGTTTTTCAAGGCAACAGGATCAATTTCAGTGCCTGTGCATTGCCAGCCATGCACTTGCGCGGCCAGCAGCGAATAGATGCCATTGGCACCAGTGCCAATGTCGAGCATTCGAACCGGGCGTGAGTCCGATGCCACAATGCCCGCACTTGAAAGCAGGTCTGCCGCGTAATGAATGTAATCCACCCGGCCCGGAATGGGTGGGCACAGGTAGCCGTCCGGAACATTCCAGCCCTCGACCCCATAGTGGTGTTTCAACAATGCGCTGTTCAATGCTTTCACAGCAGCAGGATCGGCAAAGTCGATTGACTCACTGCCGTATTTGTTGGGTTTTACATGTTTTTTCAGGGCAGGGAATGCCAACGCAAGTGCGTCAAAATTGTAGCCCTCGTTGTGCAGGTTCTTGGGGTGAAAAGCCTTATTCATTCTTTGCCTTTTGTTGTGCTTTGCTGCGTGCGGCCAGGTCGTAACAGCCGGTTTTTTCCGCGTCTTGTTTGGTATCTGGCGTGCCCACGTCAAGGAAAGGAATAAGGGCACCCAGTGGATTGATCAATGAAAGCAATGCAGCGCCCGCCAATTTGCCAGCAAGCGGGCCTTTCTGCACCGATACTTCGGGTGACCCCATTGTGCCCGTTACCAACAGTGGCGTGCGTAAACTCACCGGGCTGAAATCTTTGGGTGTTACCACCACCCGAAGGTTCAAGGCTTCTGTTTTCATGGAAATTGTGCCGTTCACCCAAAGCGCAGAATCGGGCGTATCAATTACAAATACACGAGGGCGCAGCACGCCATTGTTGGCTTCCAGGTCTGCAAAGGCACATTTCATCTCCAATACATCATCACCCCGAAACCACACGCCAAGCGCCTCGGCAGCATCCAGCCCGGCCGCTTCAATAATCAGGTGCGACATTGTACCGTTGGTCACTTCGGTTCGGACATTGCCTGCAAGGCTTCCCAAAATTTCAGCAGTAGAGCGGCCCTTGCCTTTTAGTTTGGCCGCACCATTCATGCGCCCGGTAACAAAAGGTGGCTGTTTGGCCGGGCGCTTCAGCTTCAACCACTGTTCCAGCTGCACGCCTGCCCAGCCTAAGTCCACTTCCCACAATGCAATGTCCTCGCGTCCGTCAAGTTGTACCATGCCTGCCAACTGGCCTTGGGCGGTTTTGGCTTCAATGTCGGAAATGCGAAGAACGCCGCTGGTCAGTGCCAAATGGGCGCGAAGCGGGCGCAAGGGTTTTAATATCTCACTGCCTAGGTCAAGGTTGTCGATGTCAATGCGTACATCGGCATCCATCGCCCGAAGGGATGGCAAATCGAAAGGTTTGTCAGGCAGCACCTTGCCACTTGAAGTTTGGGTTTGCTCGGTTTTGGTGATGGGAGCACCCACCGTGGGGCCCAGGTCGGCCAGAATTAGCGAGGGGCCTTTCAGCACGCCTGACAGCAACGGAGTTTCTGCACCGCCCTCGTACACAAAATCGCCTTTCAGGCGACTGTTTCCAATGGTCGCGCTGGCAATGCCCGCTTTCCATGTCTGGCCTTCGCGGCTCAACTCACCTTCGGTGCGAAAAGGAGGGGTGTTTGGCAAGGTAATGCCCAAGGCCTCGCCGGCCATGGCCAGCGAAGGGCCGCTGATTACAAAATGGCCAGACAACTGTTGCATTTGCAGTGCATCAGTCGCCTTGCCTTTAAAAGCCAGTTTTGCACTTCCCAAGGAAATGTTCAGCGCAACCGGTATCGGTTCTGCGTTTTGGGCTACCCAAGGCAAAATGCCAGTGGACGCAAGTTCAAGGTCGAGTTTTTTCTTCTGATAGGTGCCTGTTGCGCTGATATTCAACGCATCCTCACCGGAGCTGCCTTCTTGCAGGGCAAGTGTTGCATTCAGGTCGAGCGCAAGGGGTTCGTCGTTGTAACGAATCGTACCCGCTTCAAAGGCGAGCAAACCGAAGTTCGGCAAGGGTGTGGGCTCGGTATCGGGCGTTTCTTCGGTAAAGTGCCATGAAGCCCGGCCGTCGGCCAGGCGCTCAATGTTGCCATCCAGCATATCGGCCTTCAGGGTTTTAATGTGCAAGGGCAGGTCGGGATTGTTGCGCCATGCCAGTAGGTCCCGGTAGCGCAAGGCCAACGTTACATTTTTTCCCTGAAGCATGTAGGGTGCCTTGCTCCAGTTGGGTGCACCCATTTCAAAGAAACCCAGTTCAAGTCGAACTCCGCCAATCAAGCGCAGCTTGAAAGCCAGGTTCTCGTCTGATTCAGTCAGAATCACTTTTCTTTTCAGGGTATCGCTTAAAAATTGTTCCGCCGGTTTGGCCAAAAAAGCCCAACCCATCAATTCGAACGTGCCAATCGCCAACACAATCAAGCCAATGCAGATTGCCGTGGCGATCAGCCATGGCCGTGTGCGGCGCAGTTTCCTGGTGAATTTGGTTTGGTTCAAAATATGCCTGTGTTAATGTTGGTGGGTGTAAATCTTTGCGGGTGCTTGCGCAGAGGGTTAACGCACACCACCCAAGTACGGTCAACCAAGGTCAACTTAAGCTCGACATACCCGTTATACAGAATATTGAAATGCAAGGGCTTTCGGCTGTTTTGTGCCGATGCAGACATCAAACCAATTATCGTTCAAAGGAAAGCTTCACACATGAAAACATTTTTTTCCATTTTGGCCCTTGTGGCATTGTTGGGCGGATGCGCCGTTCACACGCCCTCAGGTTCCGTGATTGTTGATCCTCATGACAGTCATGGCGGTGGTGGTTTCTGCCCACCAGGACAAGCCAAAAAGGGCAACTGCTAATTACAAGCCGAACGAATGCGTGTTGAGTTAAATCAATTTACTTCGCACGCATTCTCAGCACTTCAAAAAAGTACCTGTAACTTGCCCTGTCGTGCAATTCGCCCTTCACCTGGATGGGTCCCCAATCCGCTTTCTGGGCTTCGGTCAACACCAGCACGGCTTCTTCCACTTCAGAATCTGTGGGCAACATGGCAGACATGATGTGAACAATCTGATCCGGGTGAATGCTCCACATCCGCGTGAACCCAAAATCCCGTTTCGCACGTCGCGCATCCTCGGCCGCCATTTCTGGCTGGCGAATGTTGCGCGTTACATTGTGCGAAGGCACCTTGCCAAACCGGTGGCAGGCCGCAGAAATTTCCAGCTTTGCGCGGCGCACCAACGGGTTCTCAAATTGCCCTGGTGAATTCAATGCAGTTTTGGGAATGGCACTGCGGTGGCTTGAAATAAAGTCCATGATGCCAAATGAAAGTGACTCAACTTCCTCAAGCCCGGCAATTGCATGTACAGCTGCCAAGGCACCATGGGTTTCAATCAACACATGTACGGGTGGGGGTTCAACGCAAGCCTTTGCACATTGTTCACGAATGCGACTTATTGCCAGTTTTACATCTTCGAAATTCTCGGGTTTTGGCAGCATCAGGTAGGCAGGCAGTGGTACGCCTTCGCGCAGTACAATTGGCAATTCCTGCTCGAACGCCGGGTCTTGCACAGGGTGCAGTCGAACACCCGGTCTGCGTGTTTCATTGCCGTAGCGCGCAGAAAAATCAGTCAGGCTTTGCGCAGCCCAAGTCGCGATCTCGGTCACCTGACCAACCACTGCGCCGTCTTCCAGATCAAGCGTAATATCGAAGCAGGCACCAATTTCCGCACGAATTTGCAGGGCTTTCTCGAAGTACTTTGGGCGCCCGGTGTAGTGGTCGCACACCGGCAGGCTCACCTGTGCATGGTCTTCGCTGTACAAAATAGTGGAAATGGTTTCCAAATCCAGGTTGTGCTTCTTCACGCCGTGTTTCCTTGTTTGCAAATAAAAAAAGCCAGCATCTCTGCTGGCCTTTTTATCACGAATTGCTTGTGAATTACTTGCCCAGCAAGTGCTTCACGCCTTCGCGTTCTTCCATGAGTTCGTTCAGGGTAATGTTGATGCGTTCCTGGCTGAACGCGTCAATTTCCAGGCCCTTCACAATTTCAAATTTGCCGTTGGCACAGGTTACGGGGAAACCGAACTGCGTGCCTTCAGGAATGCCGTATGAACCATCCGAAGGAATGCCCATGGTGACCCACTTGCCGTTGGTGCCCAGTACCCAGTCACGAACGTGATCGATCGCGGCGTTGGCAGCCGAAGCAGCAGAAGACAAGCCACGCGCCTCGATAATGGCCGCGCCTCGCTTGCCAACTGTTGGCAAGAAAGTGTTGGCATTCCATTCCTGGTCGTTGATCATGTCCTTGACTGAAGCGCCGTCGATTGTAGCGAAACGGTAGTCAGCGTACATGGTGGGCGAGTGATTGCCCCACACGGCCAGCTTTTCGATGGAAGCCACCGGCTTGCCGGTTTTTGCAGCAACCTGGCTCAACGCACGGTTGTGGTCCAGGCGCAGCATGGATGTGAAGCAATTGGCGTCCAGGTCGGGGGCCGACTGCTGCGCAATGTAGGCGTTGGTGTTGGCGGGGTTGCCCACAACCAGTACTTTCACAGTTGGCTTTGCGTTGTCATTCAGTGCTTTGCCCTGAACGGTGAAAATTGCGCCGTTGGCTTCCAGCAGGTCTTTGCGTTCCATGCCTTTGCTGCGGGGGCGGGCGCCAACCAGCAGGGCCACATCAACGTCTTTGAACGCGGTAGCAGGGTCGTCCGTAATTACCACGCCTTGTAACAATGGGAATGCACAATCCTCCAGTTCCATGACCACACCCTTGACTGCGGGCAAGGCAGGTGTAATGTCCAGCAGCTGCAAAATCACGGGCTGGTCTTTGCCCAGCATGTCGCCATTGGCGATACGGAACAACAAGCTGTAGCCAATTTGGCCAGCAGCGCCTGTAACTGCAACTCGCATTGCGGGTTTGGTCATGTCAAACACTCCAAAGGATTGAAAATCGAAGGCCATAGTTTAGCGCCAAACACTGACGCCTTGTTGACTAACTTGATGGATTAGAGGGGTTTAACTTTTAAAAGTCCTCTATAAGATATAAGATACGGAATAATCTGAAAAAACAAGATCGAGAGACACTTTGCAGCCCGTAAACCCCACCTTCAGTCCGCTTTACCAGCAAATCAAAGGTTTGCTGTTGAAAAGCCTTCAAGATGGCGAATGGAAGCCAGGCGAGCTCATTCCGTCTGAAACAGAGCTGGCGGTTCGCTATGGCGTAAGCCAGGGCACAGTGCGTAAGGCGATCGACGAATTGGCGGCCGAAAACCTGGTGGATCGAAAGCAGGGGCGGGGTACTTTTGTGGCCACGCACAACGAGGCCAAATCCGAATACCGGTTTTTGCGATTGGCAGCCGATGAAGAGCCCAGCGTCAAGCCCAAATCCACTTATCTGTCTGTTGAGCGTGTACGCGCAAGTTCCCAAATTGCCAAGTTACTGGACATCAAGCCCAGCGATTCCGTATTTGTGGTCAAGCGGGTGATGCGGTTTGACGGTGTTCCCCGCATTTTTGATGAAATCTGGTTGCCCGCCTCCCAGTACAAAGGGCTTACGTTAGATAGGCTTCAGCAGTGGAACTCCACCTTGTACGGCTTTCTGGAAAGCAGTTTCAATGTGCGCATGTTGCGCGCCAATGAACACATCAAGGCCGTTAGCGCCCAAGGCGAGCATGCCAGTATTTTGCAGGTCGGGGCAGGTACACCCTTGTTGCTGGTCGAGCGCCTGTCAATGACGTATGCTGACAAACCAGTGGAGCTTCGCCGTGGCTGGTATTTGACAGACAAGTTTTCATACAGGAATGAATTGTATTGAATTGATACAAGTCTTTTGCGGGCAAAAGAATGCATTTGTCTCACTTATTGCCCAAAATCAAAATTTACCCGCTTTAAGCACTGCTTCATTTGGTTCAGAATATACCGTTGTCCGATATTGGTTTTTTTAAAGGATTCAAGCCGCAAGGCCTAGGGTTTTGACCCGTTTTCCAATCACTTTTATAAGAACACGAGCATGTCAAACACTGTTGCGAAGAAACGTCCGGAATACCGGAATATACATGTCACACAAATTCTGAAATACAGGTTGCCCCTCGCTGGCAAGTTGTCAATCCTCCACCGCGTCAGTGGCGCTGTGCTGTTTTTGGCACTGCCTGTCATCCTGTTGCCGCTTTTCGATAAAAGCATCACCTCTGAACTCACTTTCCTCGAAATGCAATCGCTGGTCAGCAGCCCGCTGGTCAAAATTGTGTTGCTGGGCTTGATCTGGTCGTATCTGCATCATTTTGCCGCTGGTATTCGCTACCTGGCGCTTGATGTGCACATGGGCACTGAAAAATATGCGGCCAGCAAAAGCGCCGGCATCGTGTTTGCTGTCAGCCTGAGCCTGACCGCCCTGTTCGGTCTGAAACTGTTCGGAGTGTTTTAATCATGGGTAACAATATTGGCTCAAAGCGCCTGGTAGTTGGCGCACACTACGGTTTGAAAGAGTGGGTGGCCCAGCGAATTACTGCTGTCATCATGTCCCTTTACACCATCGGCCTGTTTCTGGCTGTGTTGTTCACGCCCGACATCGATTATGTCAAGTGGGTTGGCTTCTTCAACTTCACCGTGTTCTCTTTCCCCTTGGGAAAAATGCTGGCGTTGCTCGCCATCCTGTCCCTGTGCTATCACGCCTACATCGGTATCCGCGACATCTGGATGGACTACATCAAGCCCACCGGCATTCGCCTTACGTTGCAAGTTTTCACAGCTTTGTGGTTGCTCGGCGCTGCCGGCTACGCGGCTGACATTCTCTGGAGGGTCTAAAAGTGACTGCAGTTAAAACTTCCCTTCCACGTCGCAAATTCGACGCGGTGATTGTAGGTGCGGGCGGCGCGGGTATGCGCTGTTCACTCCAGTTGGCAGAGGCTGGTCTGAATGTAGCCGTGCTGTCCAAGGTATTCCCCACACGTTCACACACCGTGGCCGCGCAGGGTGGTATTGGCGCATCTTTGGGCAATATGTCCGACGACAGCTGGTACTGGCATATGTTCGACACCGTGAAAGGCTCCGATTACCTGGGTGACCAGGACGCGATTGAATTCATGTGTCGTGAAGCCCCCAAGGTAGTCTATGAACTAGAACACTTTGGCATGCCTTTCGACCGCAACCCCGATGGCACCATTTACCAGCGCCCCTTTGGTGGCCACACGGCCAACTTCGGTGAAAAGCCAGTACAGCGAGCCTGTGCCGCGGCTGACCGCACAGGTCACGCCCTGTTGCACACCCTGTATCAGCGTAACGTACGTGCACGTACCCAGTTCTTCGTCGAATGGATGGCGCTTGACATCATTCGTGATGCCGACGGCGACGTGGTCGGTGTAACCGCCCTGGAAATGGAAACCGGCGAAATGATGGTTCTGGAAGCCAAAACCACCGTGTTTGCCACGGGTGGTGCTGGCCGCATTTGGGACGCATCCACCAACGCCTTCATTAACACTGGCGACGGCATGGGCATGGCAGCACGCGCGGGCATTCCTCTCGAAGACATGGAATTCTGGCAATTCCACCCCACAGGCGTTGCCGGTGCCGGTGTACTTGTCACCGAAGGTGTTCGCGGTGAAGGCGGTATCTTGCTGAACAGCGAAGGCGAGCGTTTCATGGAACGCTATGCGCCCACCCTGAAAGACCTGGCCCCACGCGATTTCGTGTCCCGTTCAATGGACCAGGAAATCAAGGAAGGTCGTGGTTGTGGCCCCAACAAAGACCACGTGCTCTTGAAGCTTGACCACCTGGGCGCTGACACCATCATGAAGCGTCTGCCGTCCATTCGCGAAATCGCGATCAAGTTTGCCAACGTGGATCCAATCAAGGAACCCATTCCAGTGGTTCCCACCATCCATTATCAAATGGGCGGTATTCCAACCAACGTGTATGGTCAGGTCGTTGCACCGAAGGTTCCGGGCGGCACCAGCGAAATTGTCAATGGCATGTACGCCATTGGCGAATGTGCTTGCGTATCCGTGCACGGCGCAAACCGTTTGGGCACCAACTCATTGCTCGATTTGATCGTGTTTGGCCGCGCAGCCGGCAATCACATCGTGAACAGCAACCTGAAGGTTCGCAACCACAAGGAATTGCCCGCAGACGGCACCGATTTGACCATGGCCCGCGTGGACAAGCTGATGAATTCAACCAGTGGTGAAAACGTGCGTGTTGTGGCCGATGCAATCCGCAAAGGCATGCAGTACCACTGTGGTGTGTTCCGTACCACCCAGTTGATGAACGAAGGCGTGGCAAAAATTGTTGATCTGGCCGCACAAGCGGATCACATTCACCTGAAAGACAAATCCAAAGTGTTCAACACCGCATTGGTTGAAGCACTGGAACTGGCCAACCTGCAGGAAACTGCAAAGGCCACCATGGTTTCGGCCGCAGCCCGTGAAGAAAGCCGTGGTGCACATGCACACAGCGACTTCCCCGAGCGCGATGACGACAAGTGGATGCGTCACTCCCTGTGGTACTCCGAAGGCAACCGCCTGGACTACAAGCCAGTGAACCTGAAGCCACTGACAGTTGAAACCTTCCAGCCCAAAAAGCGGACGTTCTAATCAAGGTTACGAGGTACAGAAAATGAGCGAAAAGAGAATCGTACGTTTTGAAATTTATCGCTACGACCCCGACACGGGCGAAGCACCAAAAATGCAAAAGCTGGAAGTGGAACTGGAACCCACCGACAAAATGTTGCTGGATGCGTTGATGCGCATCAAGAGCGATGTGGATGAGTCGATTGCCTACCGCCGTTCATGCCGTGAAGGCGTGTGCGGAAGTGACGCCATGAACATCAACGGCAAGAACGGCTTGGCCTGCATCACGAACCTGCGCGACCTGAAGCAGCCCATCGTGTTGAAGCCGCTGCCTGGTTTGCCAGTGGTGCGCGACCTGATCGTGGACATGACCCAGTTCTTCAAGCAATACCATTCCATCAAGCCTTACCTGGTGAATGAAACGCCTCCGCCTGACAAAGAACGCTTGCAGTCCCCTGAAGAGCGTGAGGAACTGGACGGCCTGTATGAATGTATTTTGTGTGCATGTTGCTCAACCAGCTGCCCATCATTCTGGTGGAACCCCGACAAATTTGTGGGCCCGGCCGGTTTGCTGCAGGCTTACCGTTTTATCGCAGACAGCCGTGATCAGTCCACGGGTGAGCGATTGGACAATCTGGAAGACCCCTATCGTTTGTTCCGGTGCCACACCATCATGAACTGCGTAGACGTTTGCCCAAAGGGCCTGAACCCCACGAAAGCAATTGGCAAGATCAAGGAATTGATGGTGCGTCGCGCCGTCTAGAACCCTTGTTCGGATTTTTTTATTCAAATCGGGGTTGTGCACTGCAAAACCCCGTTTTTTTTGTTGTAGCTTATGCCTAACCAGAGTCATCAGTCGGATCCAACCCAACGCGCCCGTTTGCGCTGGCGTGCAAGGCGTGGTTTGTTGGAAAACGACTTGATTATTCAACGATTTTTCGACAAGCATGAAATGGAGTTGACCGACGACGACGTGCACGCACTGACCGTGCTGTTCGAGGAAATCGACAACCACTTGCTTGACCTGTTTCTTGGCCGCAAAGAGCCAGACGGGGATTTGGACACGCCCGGTGTGCGCAGGGTGATCCAGATGATGCGAGAACTTTAATTTCAATCCCATTAGAAGGAAATCCGATGAGCACAGAACACAAGGCCACGCTGTCGTTTACTGACGGCACCCCTTCGGTAGAATTTCCCATACACAAAGGCACCATTGGTCCCGATGTGATCGACATCCGCAAGCTGTACGGTTCGACTGGCAAATTCACCTACGACCCAGGCTTCCTTTCAACAGCCTCTTGCAATTCCTCCATCACTTACATTGATGGCGACAAAGGCGAATTGTTGTACCGTGGCTACCCCATTGAGCAGTTGGCTCAAAACTGCGACTTCATGGATGTGTGTTACTTGCTGTTGAACGGTGAGCTGCCCAATGTGAAAGAGAAGCATACATTTGACGAACTGGTCACCAAGCACACCATGGTGAACGATCAAATGAACTTTTTCCTGCGCGGTTTCCGTCGCGATGCACACCCCATGGCCGTGATGACTGGTTTGGTCGGTGGTATGTCTGCGTTTTACCCAGACTCAATGAACCTGCTGGACAAAAACCAGCGCGATATTTCCGCCATCCGCCTGATCGCGAAAATGCCAACCCTGGTGGCCATGGCTTACAAATACGGCATCGGCGCACCCAACATTTATCCCAAAAACGAACTTGGTTACACAGCCAATTTCATGCGCATGATGTTCGGCAACCCCTGTGAAGAATACAAAGTGAATGACGTGCTGGTGCGCGCCATGGATAGAATCTTCATCCTGCATGCAGACCACGAACAAAACGCATCTACTTCCACAGTCCGCTTGTGTGCTTCTTCAGGTACAAACCCGTTTGCAGCCATTGCTGCGGGCGTGGCCTGCCTGTGGGGCCCATCACACGGTGGTGCCAACGAAGCATGCCTGAACATGCTGACCGAAATTCAGGCCAACGGCGGCGTAGAGAAAATTGGCGATTTCATTGCCAAAGTGAAAGACAAAGACTCAGGCGTACGCCTGATGGGCTTTGGCCACCGCGTGTACAAAAACTACGACCCACGCGCCAAGCTGATGCGTGAAACGTGTCACGAAGTGTTGAACGAACTTGGCTTGCACGACGACCCATTGTTCAAGATCGCCATGGCTTTGGAAAAAATCGCCCTGGAAGATGACTACTTTGTAAAGCGCAAGCTGTACCCGAACGTGGATTTCTATTCCGGCATCGTTCAAAAAGCGATTGGCATTCCTGTGCCATTGTTTACCGCCATTTTCGCTTTGGCCCGCACCGTGGGCTGGATCGCCCAGTTGAACGAAATGATTGCAGACCCCGAGTACAAAATCGGCCGTCCACGTCAGTTGTTCAATGGTGCAGCGCACCGCAATGTGAAGCCCATCGATCAGCGTTAATTCAACGCTCGATTGCGTCAGATAAAAACCCCTTGCTTGCGCGAGGGGTTTTTTTTATTCCAGTTTCCAGTTGGCGCAACAAATGTTCACTGTTGAGCAATACCAGCAGGTTGTTCGATGTCTTGATCAGTCCTTGAACAATTCCTCCTTGATCCTGCAGGCTGTCTGACTCATGAATGGCCGACATCGGCAGGCTGGGTATTTCTCCCAGTTCGTCCACTGCCAAGGCAATTTTGGCGTTGTTCTCTTTCGTTTTTAGAAGAATCATTTGCTGGCGCGGAGCTGCGTCGGGTTCGCCGTCTGCGCTGGAAAGAAATTCGGATACATCCACAATCGTAATCGCCTGTTTGCGATACAAAGTGCTTCCCAATATCCAGTCGGGTGAGTTTGGCAGGCTGACAATCTGATTGCAAAGAAACGCTTCCACAGCGTCTTCACTGTCAATTCCGTACCAGTGCTTGCCCACGCGGAATGCGGCAATGTCCACCATCTGTTCTTTCTGGCCTGCGTGCCGGAATTCATCGAAGCTGATTTCTCCAGCCAGTTTGTTGTCCTGTTTCAAAGTGCCGATTTCCAAGCCATACAGGCATATCAGATTATTTTGATAGGCGTCTGAATCATTTTTGAATTCCCGGTATGAACCCGAGTTGCACTGCCCATAAGCAACAAATTTTCCGGCCATATTGAAATAGCCCATGTCCGTCGCTTGTTTGACAAATTTACCGTTCTTTTTCAGGGGCAAAGTGATCTTGCCATTTTCAGTGAACTGCTCGGTGGTCGACGAAATGACGTGCCGATTTTCATCAACAATGAATGCAAATGCCTTGTGTTTGCTTCCCCCCATGGATTCATTGAGAATGGCTTCAAACTGAGGCTCACTGTCAAACACCAGCGCAATTGCCCCAATGCATTGAGATGGGTTGTCCGGGTTCTCGAACACTGCAGCGCAATATATGTAAGTGGGTCGATCTTGATAAAGGTCGGTTTTTTCGAATTTGGACACACAGTATTGCGACGGATTCTTTAGCTGCATCGTGTTGTTTACCCAGCTCGCCTCGATGCGTTTCCCTGGTTCTACTTCAGATGCGCTGTCGCATATTACTCGACCGTCTCGGTCAAGCAGCAAAATGTTCGTGTACACCGTGTAAAGGCTGTGGATGTGCTTTAAGCAATTGGCTGCATTCAGTGTTGTTTCACTGTTTTTCGTATTTAAAAGTGCCTCTCTCAGTGTTGGGTTCAGTGCCCACCAGCGGCAGTCGTTTGCACGTTCATACAGATTTCGGTCCATTAAGTCCATGGCGAGCATTGCGTGAATTTGCTGCTCGTTCTGATAGCCATTGATTTCAGTGTCGACAAGATTATTCAATGAGTCTGTGAACAAGGTTTTTGTCCGTTCGCCTGCGCGGCTGATTTCCCACAAAAGCGTTTTCCCGAACGAGTTTCCAAGTGCTGAATTCGCACTTCGCTGAGCCATGTTGCCATTCCAGATACTTCGATTTAGTTGTCTCTGTATTTGTGTTGCCTGGTTCTGAAAGCCCTCAATCCTGGGGTCAATCAAACCAGCATTCGGATCCAGTTCAGGCAGCCTGTCTTCCTCGCAGGCGAGTTGCTGGCCAAATGCGTGGCTTAGTGGAACAAGGCAAAATCCTTTCCAGCCTGGGCCCGAATAGCCCTGATAGCCGCGGGTGGGTCGTATGCAGCAAAGGTAGGCCAACGGCCCTATTTGGGTAATGCCCCATTCAACTCCCTTCGGGGGCATGATGGTTTGTCCTTGACCCACATACTGCAAATTGCTTGAAATCAGCACTTTGCCTGTTGCATCGCTTACCCCGCACACACGCCACTCTGGTGGCGCATCTGGAGCGCGCGGGCCAATAACTTTTGAGAACAGCGCTTTGCTTTCTTCTTCAAGGTTGAACACAAGTGCAACATACCCTTTGATCTGGCCCGATACCGTTATCTTCCAGGCATAGATCAGTGCATCGGATTTGTCGTTGACTCGCAAAGGATGAAACGCCTCTGCATACTGTGTGCTTGCTGCAACTTTTTGTTTGATCCATTTCAGGTTCTCGCCGGGGCTTAGTTCGCCCAGCATGTCAATGATCGCGTCACCATGCTGATCCAGCAGAATCACGTTTTCATAAACAGAATAGTTGTCTGTGTAACTCTTCATTCTTTGGCGTATTTGACGGCCGGCTTCCTCACTCAAGGAAGAGTTTTGAGCCTCAACGCAATGCTTGGTAAAAACAGGGTCAGTGGCCAGAAAACCAATGTCAGCCGTTCTTTCGTACAAGTTTCTGACCAGAATGTCGATTGAATTTTGAGCGCGTGAGGCGAGTAAGTCTACGGTTTGGCTGGTGGATTGCTTCACCAGAAAATTCGTCAGGTCGCTGGCCAATCGCTGAAAGTGTCGCCGGGTGTCCGATATTTCAGCTCCCACCTGTGTCAACTCGCCCAGCAGGCTCAGGTTGTTCCAGGTTGATTGAAGGTCTCGAAGCTCGTCGATCAGGTCATGGACGCTGTCCAGGTTTTTCGCCATGTCGATGTGCGAGGTGTCCATTTCGATACCCCGATACTTTCGGATTGCCATGCCCTTATCCCCTCGTTGGAATTAGTTTGATGGTCGGTGAAATGTAGAAAGGAGTGATCCCCATTTGGAGTGGGTTTCACCCGCTATGGTGGTGTTTTCGCGTGCTTTGATAAATCGTTTCCTGAAAACCACATATTTTTGATCTGCCCCGTCAGATCATTTTAGGGTGCCGTCTCTAATCTGCTATCCTCTACGCTTAACTCTTAAAACAGTCTTCGTTGGCTGTTTTTTGCTATCTGGTTAGGGGCAGGGGCTCCACAAACCAGACGGGGAGTGCGGTTTAACCCACGTGTGTAGGGATTCGGTCCGATGGCAATAGCCGAGGTCGAGTCCGAACCCCACATCTTTGAAACGAGAAACTCGGAAAAAGGTGAAGCGCAAATGATGCGATCATTTCAACAAAACTCGTATTTGTTCGGGGGCAATGCGCCCTATGTCGAAGAAATGTACGAGTCCTACCTGGACAACCCAGGCTCCGTGCCGGAAAAATGGCGCGCTTACTTTGACCAAATGCAAATGGTGCCTTCTGCTCACGGCGACGTGAACGAGAAAGATGTAGCCCATGCGCCAGTGGTTCAGTCCTTCGCTCAACGTGCCAAAAAAGGCTTTATCCAGCCGCAGATCCATTCTGCAGATCTGGAAGTGGCCAAGAAACAGGTGCACGTACAGTCCATCGTGGCTGCATATCGCTTCCTTGGTTCACGTTTTGCTGACCTTGATCCGCTCAAGCGCCAGGAACGTCCCATTATCCCCGAGCTTGATCCCGCCTTCTATGGTTTGACCGAAGCGGACATGGACATCACGTTCTCCGCCACCAACACCTATTTCGGGCAAGACCAAATGACCCTTCGCGACATCGTGAAGGCATTGCGCGACACCTATTGCCGCTCCATCGGCATTGAGTACATGCACATCAGCGACCCCGCCCAAAAGCGCTGGTTGCAAGAACGCATGGAAACAAGTCTGGGAACCCCCCAGTTAAGCACCCAGGAAAAACTGCACATTCTTGAACGCCTTACTGCTGCAGAAGGCCTGGAGCGCTATTTACACACACGTTATGTTGGCCAGAAGCGATTCTCGCTGGAAGGCGGTGAGTCATTTATCGCGTCACTGGACGAAGTTGTTCAACGCGCCGGTAAAGTGGGTATCCAGGAAACCGTGATCGGGATGGCCCATCGTGGCCGGTTGAACGTGCTGGTGAACATTTTGGGCAAAAGCCCAAGCGTGTTGTTTGAAGAATTTGAAGGCAAGCAGGCTGATGATCTGCCCGCCGGTGATGTGAAGTATCACCAAGGCTTTTCATCCGACGTGACCACCCCCGGTGGCCCCATGCATTTGTCTTTGGCGTTTAACCCGTCCCACCTGGAAATCGTCAACCCGGTTGTTGAAGGTTCCGTGAAAGCCCGTCAGGAACGCCGTGGCGACAAAGAAGGTCGTCAGGTTTTGCCAGTGCTGGTGCACGGGGATGCTGCGTTTGCCGGGCAGGGCGTTGTCATGGAAACCCTGAACCTGGTGCATACTCGCGGCTACGGCACGGGTGGTACGGTTCACATCGTGATCAACAACCAGATCGGTTTCACCACTTCTGACCCCCGCGACAGTCGTTCCACGCTGTACTGTTCAGACGTGGTCAAGATGATTGAAGCCCCTGTGTTTCACGTGAACGGCGACGATCCTGAAGCTGTTATTTTCGTCACCCAGTTGGCACTCGATTTCCGCATGGAATTCCAGCAAGACGTGGTGATCGATATTGTGTGTTTCCGCAAACTGGGCCACAACGAACAGGATACCCCCGCGGTAACCCAGCCACTGATGTACAAAACCATTGGCAAACACCCTGGCACGCGCGCTTTGTATGCAGAGCGTTTGGTGATGCAGGGTATGTTGAAAGAAGATGGTGCGGAAAAACTGATAGCCGATTTCCGCGCGGCGATGGATGAAGGCAAGCACAACCGTGCTGACCCAGTGCTGACAAACTACAAAAGCAAGTTTGCCGTTGACTGGTCGCCTTACCTGAACAAGAAGTGGACTGACGCGGCTGATACTTCCGTGCCAATTTCCGAGATCAAACGCCTGTCTGAACGGATTACCACCGTGCCAGATACCTTCAAAGTGCACCCACTGGTGCAAAAGGTAATTGCCGACCGTGCGGCCATGGGGCAGGGTGAAACCCTGCTTGACTGGGGTATGGGCGAGCACTTGGCATACGCCTCGCTGGTGTCTTCGGGTTACGCAGTTCGCATGACCGGTCAGGATTGCGGACGTGGCACCTTCACGCACCGTCATGCCGTGCTGCACCATCAAGGCCGCGAAAAGTGGAATGAGGGTACTTACATTCCCCTTGAAAATGTGTCGGAAGGTCAGGCACCGTTCAACGTAATCGATTCCGTGCTGTCCGAAGAAGCTGTGCTTGGTTTTGAATACGGTTACTCCACCGCAGAACCCAACACACTGGTTATTTGGGAAGCGCAGTTCGGCGACTTCGCCAACGGCGCGCAAGTGGTCATTGACCAGTTTATTTCCTCAGGCGAAGTGAAGTGGGGTCGTGCTTCTGGATTGGTGATGATGTTGCCGCATGGCTATGAAGGCCAGGGCCCGGAACATTCATCCGCGCGAATTGAACGCTATTTGCAGTTGTGTGCCGAGAACAATATGCAGGTGTGCCAGCCCACAACGCCGGCACAAATTTTCCACCTGTTGCGCCGCCAGATGATTCGCTTGTTCCGCAAGCCGTTGATCATCATGACGCCGAAGTCTTTGTTGCGTCACAAGGAAGCCACGTCCTCGCTGCAAGACTTGTCCAAGGGCCACTTCCAAACAGTAATTGCTGACCAGGGCGAGCTTGAAGCAAGCAAGGTCAAGCGGGTAGTCCTTTGTTCAGGCCGTGTGTACTACGACCTGGTGTCCAGCCGTCGTGAACGCAACATCAAGGATGTCGCAATCGTGCGCGTGGAGCAATTGTATCCATTTCCACACAAGTCATTGAGCGCCGAGTTGCGCAAGTACCCGAACATGACTGATGTGGTGTGGTGCCAAGACGAGCCACAAAACCAGGGCCCCTGGTTCCAGATTCAGCACAACATTCTGGAAAACCTGTCGGATGGTCAACGTTTGGGGTATGCAGGTCGTCCGGCCTCGGCTTCCCCGGCAGTTGGCTATTACGCAAAGCACAACGAGCAGCAGAAAGCGCTGCTGGATGCGGCGTTTGGCAAGCTCAAGGGTTTTGTGATCACGAAGTAAACACAGGAAGCGGGCTGGCCATGGTGGTCGCCCGCACTTGAACAAAGAATCAAAAAGGAAAATATTCCATGGCAATCGTAGACGTGGTCGTACCACAACTGTCCGAATCTGTCGCCGAAGCAACGTTGTTGAATTGGTATAAAAAACCCGGTGAAGCCGTTAAGCGCGATGAAAACCTGATCGATATTGAAACTGACAAGGTGGTGCTTGAAGTGCCGGCACCCTTGGCTGGTGTCATTGTTGAAATTTTGTGTGAAGACGGCGCCACTGTGGTGGCGGGTCAGCTTTTGGCCAAAATTGATACCGAGGCAAGCGCTGGTGACACACCATCGGAAGTCAAGCCCTCAACCCCTGTTGCTGCACCCGCAGCAGCACCCGTTGTATCCGCTACTTCCGGCCATGCCGATGGTTCAGTGGCCATGCCAGCCGCTGCCAAAATGATGGCTGAGAACAAGCTGAGTGCAGATCAAATTGCCGGTTCCGGCAAAGACGGTCGCATTACCAAGGGCGATGTCATTGGTACCTTGAATGCACCCGCGGCAGCGCCAGCAGCCAAGCCTGCCGCTGCCCCTGCTCAGGCGGCCAAGCCGGCCAGCCTGTTGCCTGAAGTGAAAGCGCCGCTTGACCCGTCAACGCTAATTGAAGGTCGTCCGGAACAGCGTGTGCCCATGAGCCGCTTGCGTGCCCGTGTGGCAGAACGCCTGGTTCAGTCTCAACAAACCAACGCCATCCTGACCACGTTCAACGAAGTGAACATGAAGCCGGTCATGGACCTGCGCAACAAGTACAAAGACAAGTTCGAGAAAGAACACGGTGCGAAGCTTGGCTTCATGGGCTTCTTCGTGAAAGCGGCTGTCGCTGCCCTGAAAAAGTATCCAGTGCTGAATGCTTCCGTGGACGGTAACGACATTGTTTACCATGGCTACTTCGACATCGGTATCGCAGTGGGTTCTCCCCGTGGTTTGGTGGTGCCTATTATTCGCAACGCCGATCAAATGAGCATTGCTGACATTGAAATGAAAATTTCGGAATTTGGCCAGAAAGCCAAAGACGGCAAGCTGACCCTCGACGACCTCACCGGCGGCACGTTCTCCATTTCCAATGGCGGCGTTTTCGGCTCCATGTTGTCCACACCCATCATAAACCCGCCTCAGTCAGCAATTCTGGGAATTCACGCCACGAAAGAGCGTGCAGTGGTTGAGAACGGTGAAATCGTGATTCGCCCCATGAACTATCTGGCCATGAGCTATGACCACCGCATTATTGATGGTCGCGAGGCAGTACTTGGTTTGGTTGCAATGAAGGAAGCCCTGGAAGACCCAGCACGCTTGCTGCTGGAACTGTAAGGGGAAAATTGATGAGCACACAATACGATGTAGTAGTGATTGGCGCTGGTCCCGGCGGATACATTGCCGCGATTCGCGCTGGTCAGCTGGGCATGAAAGTGGCCTGTATCGAAGGCAATGCCTACGATGACCCAAAAGGCGAGCCACGTTTGGGTGGTACCTGCCTGAACGTGGGTTGCATTCCATCCAAGGCTTTGCTGGCGTCTTCCGAAGAATTCGAGAAGATCCAGCACCACGCAGAAGACCATGGCATTTCTGTGACTGGCGCGAAAATGGATGTGGCCAAGATGGTCAAGCGCAAGGACGACATCGTTGCCAAAATGGTCGGTGGTATTCAGTACCTGTTCAAAAAAAACAAGGTCACCCAGATCAAGGGTTGGGCCAGTTTTTCCGGCAAGGTAGACGGTGGGTTCGAGCTCACGGTGAAAAGCGCTGCGGGTGAAGAAAAAGTGACGGCCAGGCAGGTCATCGTGGCCACTGGTTCAAAAGCCCGTCACCTGCCAGGCATTGCCGTTGACAATGAATTGGTATGCGACAACGAAGGCGCATTGAAGTTTGGTGCTGTGCCCAAGAAGCTTGGCGTTATTGGCGCTGGTGTGATCGGCCTTGAGTTGGGTTCGGTGTGGCGCCGCTTGGGCGCTGACGTAACCGTGCTTGAAGCCATGCCCAATTTCCTGGCTGCTTGCGACGAAGGCGTTGCCAAGGAAATGCAGAAAATCTTCACCAAGCAAGGTTTGAAGCTGAACATGGGTGTGAAGATTGCTGACGTGAAAGCCAACAAGAAAGGCGTGTCAGTGGCTTACACCGATGCTGAAGGCAAAGACCAAAAGCTGGATTGCGACAAGTTGATCGTGTCGGTGGGCCGCGTGCCCAACACCGATGGTTTGAACCTTGAAGCCGTTGGTTTGAAATCCAACGACCGTGGTCAAATTGATGTGGATGCCCACTGCCAAACATTGGTGGCTGGCATTTACGCAATTGGCGACGTGATTCGCGGTGCCATGCTGGCGCACAAGGCTGAGGAAGAAGGTGTGATGGTTGCAGAGATCATGGCTGGTCAAGCTGGCCACTGTAATTACGACACCATTCCCTGGGTTATTTATACTTCGCCCGAAGTGGCTTGGGTTGGTAAAACCGAGCAACAGCTAAAGGAAGAAGGCCGCAAGTACAAGGCTGGTCAATTCCCATTCATGGCCAATGGCCGAGCACTGGGGCAGGGTGATTCCCAAGGCTTCGTGAAAGTGTTGGCCGATGCCACCACCGACGAAGTGCTGGGTGTTCATATCATCAACAGCCATGCATCTGATTTGATTGCAGAAGCTGTGATGGCGATGGAATTCAAGGCTTCTTCTGAAGACATTGGCCGCATCTGTCATGCGCACCCCAGTTTGTCTGAAGTGATGAAAGAAGCGGCTTTGGCCTGCGACAAGCGTCAACTGAACGGTTAGTTTTTTCGCTCAGTGTATTTTTCCCAAGCGGCTGGTGAATTACTTCATCAGCCGTTTCTAATTCAATCAAGTCAAACCCCGCTATCGTGAACGTTCAGGAATATTACAAACAGGTTTTGATTGAGCGTGGTTACCAGTCGGATGCGGCACAGCAAAAGGCTGTGGACCGCATGCAGTTGTTTTACGACGAGTTCGTGGAATACAAAAAAGCACGCAGCAGCGTGCTTCGAAAATTTCTGAATCGCCCGGCCGTGCCCAAAGGGCTTTACCTGTGGGGTGGGGTGGGGCGCGGCAAAAGTTTTTTGATGGATTGCTTTTACAACTCGGTGACTGTTCAGCGTAAGGTGCGTTTGCATTTTCATGAGTTCATGCGAGGCGTACATGCCGAGCTTGATGACCTGAAAGGTGTTCAGGATCCGCTTGATGAAGTGGCAGCCCGAATCGCCAAGCGCTATCGCCTGATTTGTTTTGATGAGTTTCATGTTTCTGATATTGCAGATGCCATGATTCTGTATCGCCTGCTCGATGGCCTGTTTGCCAATGGCGTTACTTTTCTGATGACATCGAACTACAAACCCGATGATCTGTATCCCGATGGCTTGCACCGGGATCGTTTGCTACCCGCCATTGCCTTGCTGAACAAGCAGCTTGATGTGATCAATGTGGATGTAGGCGTTGATTATCGCCGCCGCACACTGGCGCAATTGAATACCTACCTGATGCCGCTTGATGCGCAGGCCGACAAGCAATTGACAGACGACTTCAACCGACTGGCCGAAGTGGCTGACGAGGCCGCCGAGCTTCACATTGAATCACGCGTGATCAGAGCGGTGCGCCGTGCTGGCTCCGTGGTGTGGTTCGATTTTCCCACCTTGTGTGGTGGCCCGCGTTCACAAAATGATTACCTTGAAATTGCCAGCCAGTTTCAAACCGTGATCTTGAGTGGTGTGCCCAAGATGGGCGCTGGCATGGCTTCAGAAGCCCGCCGGTTCACCTGGCTGATTGATGTGCTGTACGACCACAAGGTCAAGCTGATCATGTCGGCAGCGGTTGAGCCAGAGGAGCTTTACACCGAGGGTGCCATGGCTCACGAGTTTTTCCGCACAGTCAGCCGTATTGTTGAAATGCAGTCAAAGGAATATCTGGATTCGCCGAAGCGAAATGCTGTTCGGCTGTGATGCCGTTGCGTTGAAGTGCGTCACTTTGCGAACCACCACAGCCGCATCCTTGGCAAGTCATCGACCGTTTTCAGCATTTGCAAAGTTCGCATGCCATGTAAAGAACTAGGCATGCGACTTAGCACATGCCACAAGCACTTACTTGCTTCCCTTCGCCTTCGCAAACGCGGCAGCAAACGCATTGTTCGCAAACCCTGCACCTTGCGATGCCCCACTACCACCGCGCCGGTCACCTCGCGCCTCAGCAGCCCGGTTGGCTTGCACCGGTCGATCGGCATTCTGCCGTTGTGCGGCTTTGGGCACATCGTCACCCATCTTCATGGTCAGTGAAATGCGTTTGCGTGGAATGTCCACCTCAAGCACTTTCACTTTCACAATTTGCCCGGTTTTCACCACGCTGTGTGGGTCTTTCACAAAGGTATTGGACAATGCCGACACATGCACCAAACCATCTTGATGCACGCCAATGTCCACGAACGCCCCAAAATTGGCGACGTTGGTCACCACGCCTTCAAGTGTCATGCCCGGTTTCAGGTCGGCCATGGTGTGTACTTTGTCATCAAACTTCGCAGTCTTGAAGCTTGGACGCGGGTCGCGGCCAGGTTTTTCAAGTTCAACCAGAATGTCTTGTACCGTGGGCAAACCAAAACGCTCGTCCACAAACTCGGTGGGTTTCAATTCCTTTAGTGCCTCGCGGTTGCCCACCAGGCTGCCAACGGGCTTTTTGACCTTGGCTGCCATTTTCTCCACCACAATGTAGGCTTCGGGGTGAACCGATGAAGCGTCTAATGGGTTCTCTGCACCATGAATGCGCAAAAAGCCAGCTGCTTGCTCAAATGTTTTGTCGCCCAGGCGTGGCACCTTGCGTAAATCGTCACGGCTTTTGAACTGACCGTTGGTGTTTCGGAATGTCACCAGCGCTTTCGCAACCGACGCATTCAATCCTGAAACACGCGACAGCAGTTGTTCAGATGCGGTGTTTACTTCCACTCCCACCGCATTCACACAATCTTCCACCACGGCATCCAAACGCCCGCTCAGTTGGCGCTGGTCGACATCGTGCTGGTATTGGCCAACACCAATCGATTTCGGATCAATTTTCACCAACTCGGCCAATGGGTCTTGCAAGCGGCGGGCAATTGAAACTGCACCGCGAATGCTCACATCCAGGTCGGGTAGTTCCGCTGAAGCAAGTGCGGAGGCAGAGTACACCGAGGCACCCGCCTCGCTGACCATCACGCGCGTGGCTTTCAGATCTTTGTGCTGGGCAAGCAAGTCGGCCGCAAGTTGATCTGTTTCCCGGCTCGCG
>Ga0209024_1000574_pt1 | contig 56765 bp, 55 predicted proteins | sample AutmiccommunBRH5_FD_187380 | JGI IMG/M metagenome (GOLD analysis project Ga0209024, IMG submission 187380) | Deep subsurface microbial communities from Mt. Terri, Switzerland - Autotrophic microbial communities BRH/5 (SPAdes) (version 2) | ecosystem: Environmental > Aquatic > Deep subsurface >... | reverse complement strand
GATCCGGCGCGCCATGCTTGGCTCGGTGGCTGAGCATGTGGTGCGTGAAGTCAAGGAAACGGCCGTCCTGCTCGTGCGTCCCTGATGGCGACTCTCGCGCGCAATCCCGGCCAGATCAAGTCGACCGCTGACTCGGCGTAGCTCCGTCTTTCTCGTGCGCTCCGGAATGCCATCTTGACCAGCGAGAGCCCCAGGAAGAGATCCGATACGAACTGAGCTGCGACCGGTGACTCTGTCCGGCCCAGGATCGCCGCCGCCGGATCAGTCAGGTGACGGGCGATTACGGCGTTTCTCACGTCCCCGTACGCAGGCGGCTCCCCCGTAGGCCCAAATGCTCCAAAGAGAATCCGCCAGATCGGCTCCTCCGATGCCAGGCGCAGCCATCGGTCCAGGAGGCTGACCAGTGCCCTTTTCGGATCAGCGGCATCAACCGTCGGGGAGGGCAGACTGAGGGCGCTCCCCACCGCTTCTCCAAGCAGGTCCTCCTTCGTACGCCAGCGGCGGTAGACTGCGGCCTTCGAAGTCTCCGCCCGTCGCGCGATGTCATCGATAGTCACTGCGTGCGAGCCATGCTGCACGATCAATTCGACGACCGCACTGAGGATCCGGCCATCCAGGGACGAATCGCGAGGGCGTCCGCGTCCGCCCGCAGCCATGCGTGCAGTCATTCGTCTCTGGCCGTCCCTATGCATGTGTGGCACTAACGCTCTGAACGCGGGTTGGTAGCTCTGGACGGAATGCGATCGACGCTCGTGCGAGATCCCGTAGGTGCCCCCACAGGCGCAATCATCCGCGCCAAGCACCCGCGGGTGACAGGAGACCTCTGCGGCAGAACCCGGCGATCGTCAGTGTCCGACGCTCCGAGCAGTCGCGGCGCACGTGTAGCGTAACGACCTTGAACTCCGGCACCGAGGGTGAGTCCGTACAGGCTGCACCTACGCCGCTACGGACGGTCTCGCAAATGAACTCCGTGGCCAATCTCTCTACTTGGGGAGTTGGATCGGACTGGAAAGGCAGCGCTGGACGCGGCTCCCTTACTTCATTAGCATGAGCCTAAACATCGTGGAGTGGCCTCTGACGGGGATCTAACGGATGGCACTGCGCAGAACAAGTGAGCGTGCACTCCGGGCCTATGCCCGCGCCCTCAACGTGGCCGACCCGATCCGTCTCCAGTTCTGGGATGATCGGGGGCTGACGATGCCCCAGCTGCGGATCATGTTCTTGCTCTTGGAGAACGACGGTCAGGCTGCTGGCGAACTCGCGGCAGCCATGCGCGTCACTCCTGCCACGATGACGGGCCTGACGGATCGACTGGTCAGGCAGCAGCTCATCGAGCGCCAGCCAGATTCTCGTGACGGGCGTCTTGTACGTTTGTTCCTGACGCCGAGCGGGCGGGCTACGGTCCAGGCAGTGGAGGTCGCCAGCCGGGCATACCTCGACAGGGTCTTCGAGCGCATGGGCGACGCGGCTGTGGACCGGCTGGTCGAGGCGCTGCGTGAGTTCGCGCACGCCGCTGAGTGGGTTCAGGATGAGTCGGAGTCCAGGGCTTAGGCGATGACGAGGATTCATCCTGCGGGTTGGAGTACTCGTTACGTGGACCTCCGAACCGGGGCTCGGTTGGCCCTTGACGAGTGGCCGTCCGCGGGCCCTCGAGTCGTCTTTCTCCACGCTACCGGGTTCTCTCGCGGATGCTGGCGGCCTCATGCCACCCGGTTAGCGCCGAGCACCACCCCCACCCTCGTCGACCTTCGTGGGCACGGGGCTTCGAGCAAACCCCCAGATCCATACCGATGGTCCTACTTCGTCGAAGATCTCGTCGGTCTCATGGAGTCAGAGGACTGGCAGGACGTGGTGCTGTGCGGGCACTCGGTCGGCGGCGCCACTGCGATTCAGGTCGCTGCTCGCCTCCCACATCGCATCCGTGCACTCGTCCTCTTGGAGCCAGTGGTTCCCGCGGCTCCTGCGCAGATCCAGCAGAACCGTGAATCGGGTTTGGTTGAGCGCACGCGACGTCGTCGGAACAGTTGGACGACCAGGGCGGAGGCCGCCGCCTACCTGAGGGCGCGTCCTCCGTACGACTCGTGGGATCCGGACGTCTTCGACGGGTGGATTGAAACGGGGATCGTCGCCGCCGACGCCGGAGTGGAACTCGCCTGTCCGCCGTCCGTGGAGGCGTCTGTGTTCGCTGAGACGCGGCACTCGACCGCACGTGAGGATCTCGGTCTCGTGGTGGCCCCGACAATGGTCGTCCGAGCAACCGGGGCGCGCGGGATGCCCTCGACCTGCGAGCCGTCCGTCGCTCGGCGCATCAATCTCGCCCGGGAACTCGTGGTTGAGGGCAGCGGACACTTCTTGCCGCTGGAGGATGTCGAACTGGTTGTTCGTGTAGTCGCGGACGCCCTGTCCGGTCAGTTGAACACTTGAGCGATAGAGAAAGGGTCAGCGAATGGCTGCCATACGGCCGGAGGGCTTCCCGGTTGAGCGCGGAAAGATTCATGAGTTCGCGAACAGTCTGTTCGACGACCATCCGCTCCATCACGATCTCCCGCTAGCCAACGCGGCGGGCTTTCGCTCGGTGGTGGCACCGATCACGTACGCATCTGCGGCATCCTTCTTCGCCGAAGACGGCGGGATGAGGCTCCCAGAGGGTGTAGACCTCCGGTTCGTCTTGCATGGCGGACAGGAGTTTGTCTTCGAGCGACCGCTGATCGCTGGAGACCTGCTGACCCCGACGCCCGGCGAACTCCGTACCTATGAGAAGGCGGGACGCCGTGGCGGCACGATGAAGTTCATCGAGACCGAAACCGTGTACCAGGACGAGGCGGGCGAGGTCGTCGTGCGAGTCCGGAGCACGATCATTCAGACCGGAGGGGTGGTCGAAGGATGATCGAACAGCAGGAAATCGCTACCGCTCGAGTTGGCGACCGGCGAGAATTCTCCGTCCCTGACGTGAATCGCTCACATTTTGTCCAGTATGCCGGCGCGGGTGGCGACTTCAATCCCATCCATCACGACCAGAACTTCGCAGTAGGTGCCGGTCTGCCGACCGTCTTCGGGATGGGGATGTTCACCGCGGGCGTCCTTGCCCGGGTGCCCTCCCAGTGGTTCGGCCCGCAGAACGTTGCAAGGTTCGCAGTGCGCTTCACTTCCCGTCTGTGGCCCGGCGACACGCTCACCTGCCGAGGAACCATCGCACGTGTCTATGACGTCGACGGCCTCACCCACATAGACATAATCCTGGAGGCGCTAAGCCAGAAGGGCGAAACCTTGATCGAGGGAGAAGCCACTGTCCGGCCCTGGCAGCCTTCCTAGTTCGGGCTCCATAGGTCGTTCCACCGAGAATGAGCGATATGGCGGGAGTACCCGCCCAGTCCGGAGGTGCCGGCTCCGGGGCGGAGCGTCCGGCGTTCGCCGCGGCACTGCTCCTCGATGGTTGGTATAGCCCGACGGCGAACGCTCCGCGCATGGGTGTGATGCTATTGTTTGTCCGATCGTCGGTCTCCGGAGCGAACCGGCGAACGCGTTGGGCGGCACCCATCATCGGCGCTGGTGCGCGATCTCAGATGCGAAACTCCGCAGCCGACGTGCTCGCTGTAGCAGGCCGAAAGGCGAGAGCATACTCCGCCGCGGCAGCGTCGCCAGGTGGCGGAGCTGCGCAGCGAAGCCCTCGGTCACGGGGCGTCCATGGCCGGCGCAGCCCATCTGCGGAGCACGCTCCGCGAAGGAATGCAGCGAAGCCAGGTAGAGCGTGTCATTCACATTGGCCACCGCCATTGGCCTGGTCAGCGCGTCGCGGTGACTAATGACGAGGTCACCCACGAAGGCGACTCCGCGTTGCTCGTCCACATAGCAGTACGACCCGGGTGTATGGCCGGGAGTCGGGACGGCGAGGATCCCCGGGGCGACCGCTACCTCCCCGTCGAGCGGCCTGTCGACGATGACGACGGGTAGTGGTGCGACAGGCCCGAGCAGTTTCTGAATCACGCGGCGGGCGCGGTGGGAACGCCCCGTTGCCTCGTGCAACACCCAACCAGCGCGGCCGTCCGATGTGCAGTCCTCGGCGCCCGCGACAACTTGGGCCCCCAGTTGCTCGCGCAACTGCATCGCTGCGCCGGCATGGTCCACGTGCGCGTGGGTGAGGAGGATCTGCGAGACCGGGCGACCTCGGGCTACCGTCGCGAGGTCGGCAATGACACCCGGGGCGCTCGCGGCAAATCCAGTGTCGACGAGCAGCAGCTGCCCGTCCTGCGCTTCCACCAGGTAGACGTTAGAGCCACGCGTTCCCCGTAACCACCACACGCCTGGCACGATCTGATCCGCCACGGATCCCTCCTCCGCTACTTCAGGAAATCTGCCGCGGTGCCTTGGATCATGGGTATTAGGATGGCGCGCCTTGCTGCACGATCTGGCGAGCGCACGCTCGCAGACTGGTGGTGTCCCGAGAGCCACCGCCGACAGCATTCAGCTGCGCGGAGGAGCGAGGCCGAGGCCACCTGTGGGAGTCGTCGATCCACAGTTGAGCGGCGAGTGCCGACGGATTCTCTTCGGCCGAGGGAGACCGGACGAGGATGGGCCACCGCGGTCACCGAACGCTCCGGTGCGCGCGATGCCTCAAGCACGCCCTGGTCGCCCGTACCTGCGTGACTGTTCGTGAACAGGCCGGGGCGAAGACGGGGCGGCCAGTCGGTGCGAGCAGGGCAACCGGCTTCCCGGGAATGAATTCCGGCGGCCCCATGCCTATTCCTTCCCTCGTTCGTTCCCGCGCCGTTGTCGGTCATCCTCAACACTCAGTGCCCTCCCAGCGTCGCTTCCTGGGAGGACGCGGCTGAGCGCCGCCATACCCTGATGGAGCGCCTCTAGGTCGGACAGTGAGAGCTGGTCGAGCAACTCGGCGAAGTCCCGCGCATTCGCCGAGAGGAGCTCCGTGATCCAAGCGGTTCCGGCCTCAGTGAGCTCCACCAGCACCGCGCGGCGATCAGTTGGATCGGCCTGCCGTCGTGCCAACCCCTCGCCTTCGAGGCGGTCGAGGACGGCCGTCGTCGCATTCGGGGAGAGTCCGAGCATGCGCGCGACCTCGCCCACGCGGACGATCCCGCGGTGGTACAGGACCATCAGTGCCTTGAGTTGAGGCATCGAAAGATCGACGTTCAGCCAGGGCGTCGGCCGGGTCGCCGCGCTGGCCACTCCGAGCGTCGCGATCAGTCGCTGGAGGTCGTCGACAAGGTGCTTCCGCGATGCCATCGCCTTCAGTCCCTGTCGCTTGCCACTACATCGCCTCGTACTGATACTCGCACGATACAGAAATATTCGGTCTGTGTCGTCTAGCGCCCGAGCAGACAGAACCGGGGAGCCGCCCACATGAGCCGCATCGTCGCATGGTTTACGGAGTTGTCCTATCGACGAGCGGGGTTCGTCATGGTGGCGATCGTGCTGGTGCTGGGCGCCGGCACCATCTCTGCCATGCGCATCAACCAGGAGCTCATCCCCGACATTGAGTTCCCCTTGGTTGTCGTGGTGGCGCAGGCCCCGGAGGCGCAGCCCGGCGAAGTGGTGCGCAGCACGATTGCGCCGCTCGAGACGGCCACGGAGAACCTCAACGGCCTCCAGTCGAGCCAGTCGACGAGCGTCCAGGGCCTCGGTGTTCTTCTGCTCATGTTCGACTTTGGCGTCGACCTGCAGGGCGTGAATGAGGAGGTTGAGGCGCTCCTCCAGTCGCAGCCGATCCCACCCGAGGTGGAGACGAGCACGCTACTCCTTGACCCGGCGACGCTTCCCGTAGTGATGGCGACGCTCGAGGGAGATGCCTCCGACCAGGAGCTGCTGGCGCTCGCGCAGGGCCGTGTCGTCCCGCGGCTGAGGGAGATCGACGGCGTCGGTACCGTTGACGTGGTCGGCGGCGCGCTCCAGCAGGTCACCGTGGCCATGGATCGCAGCGCGACACCCACGGGCGTCAACCGCTCGAATGGTACTCCCGCCGTCGGTCTCCAGATCGCCAAGACGAAGGAAGCGAACACCGTCGCCGTCGCGCACGCCGTGCTCGACGCCTTTGACGAGCTCGAGGCCGACCTCCCTGAGGGCGTCCACATCGAGGTCGTGCAGGATCAGGCGGAGTTCATCGAGGAGTCGGTCTACGACATGGTGCTGAAGGGCGTCATCGGCGGCGTCCTCGCCGTCGTGATCGTGCTGGTCTTCCTCGGCAGCGTCCGCAGCACCCTCGTCACCGCCGTCTCGATCCCGCTGTCGATCCTCACCGCGATCGTGGCCCTGGAGGCGACCGGGAACACCCTCAACCTGATGACGCTCGGCGGCCTCACGATCGCCATCGGACGCGTGATCGACGACTCCATCGTCGTGCTGGAGAGCATCTACCGGCACATGGCGGCGGGTGAGCGCACCTACACCGCGGTGACGCGCGGCGCCCGCGAGGTAACGCTGGCCATCGTCGGCGCCACGGCCACGACCGCGGCGGTATTCCTGCCACTGGGCTTCGTGGGCGGCATCATCGGCGAGCTGTTCCTGCCCTTCGCGCTAGCCGTCGTGTTCGCGCTGATCGCATCGCTGCTCGCCGCGGTCACGGTGGTGCCGGCGCTTGTCCGCATCCTGATGTCGCGGGGTGTCAACGTCCATGCGGAGGCGGAGGGCCGCCACGGTGCTCTCGCGCGGGGCTACCGTCCGGTGCTCGAGTGGTCCTTGCGCCACCGCTTGGCCACGCTCGGCGTCTCGGCGGCGCTCTTCGTCGGTGCTCTCGCCCTGGTGCCCACCCTGCCGCTGGTCTTCCTGCCGGACACGGGCGAGAACTCACTCGTCGTGACCGTGCCCGCGCGCCCGGCGGAGTCGCGTGACTCCGTGCTCGAGCGCGCAATCGCGGTGGAAGGGATGCTCGAGGACTACGCGGTGGAGAGCTACCAGACGGTGATCAGCGGCGCCTCTGGCGGACTGAGCGCCCTGGGCGCCGTCGTCAGCGGACAGAGCCCGAACTCCGCAACAATCACCGCGGCCTTCGAGCCCTCCGACCCGAGCAAGAAGGTGGCCGAGGAGCTCCGCGAGCGCTTCCCGGTGGAGATCGAGGGCGGTGGCGACATCACCGTATCGACGGGCAGGCCGGGGTTCAGCACGAGCGCGGTGAACATCACCGTGGCCGCCGAGTCACCGGCCGCGGCGGCCGCGCTGCCCGAGGCGGCGACGATGGTGGAGCAGATACTCGCCGACGTCGACGGACTCACCAACGTCAGCAGCGACGTCTCCGAGTCCGTGCCGGCGATCGAGTTGCGGATCGACCAGCAGGCCGCGGTGGCCGCCGGCCTGACGCCGGCGCAGATCGCCGCGTCGGTCGCGCAGCTCTCCGGAGGCCAGCAGGTCACCTCGGTGACCACGGCGGAGGGAGTGCTCCCCGTGCAGCTGAGAGTGACCACCGGCGGGATCCTCACCACCGACCAGCTGGCGTCGCTCCCGCTGACGCCCGACGTCACGCTCGGCGATGTCGCAACATCGGTGGAGGTGATGCGGCAGACGACGCTGACCCGGATCGACGGTCGCCCCGCGGCCACGGTGGGCGGCGAGATCGTGGCGGACAACGTCTCCGCGGTCTCGCGAGAGGCGACCGAGGCGGTCGACGCGCTGGACCTGCCCGCGGGCGTGGAGTTGAGCCACGGCGGCGTGGGCAGCGACATCGAGGAGGGCTTCTCCAGCATGCTGGTCGCGATCGGAGCGTCCATCGTGCTGGTCTACCTGATCATGGCCGGCCTCTTCCGGAGCTGGCTCGACCCCTTCGTCATCCTCTTCACGCTGCCGCTCGCCGTGATCGGCGCCATCGCCGCACTGTGGATCACGGGTTCGTCGCTCAGCATCAACGCGATGCTCGGCATGCTCATGCTCGTCGGCATCGTGGTCACCAACGCCATCGTGATGCTGGAGTACGTGACCATGCTCCGACGAGAGCATGGCTACGACGTGCACCAGGCGCTGGTGGAAGGCGGCCAGACCCGCCTGCGCCCGGTTCTGATGACGGCGCTGGCGACGATGCTCGCGCTGATCCCGCTGGCAGCCGGGTTCGGCGGAAGCGGACTCATCTCCGCAGAGCTTGGGCGCGTGGTGATCGGTGGGCTCTTCACCTCCACGTTCCTCACGCTGCTCGTCGTCCCGGTTGTGTACTCACTGATGGACGGGATCAAGCGACGCTTCACGCGCGCGTCTTCCACCGACACGATCGGTCAACGATTCGCGTTTGAGGAAGGGGATCGATCATGACCTCGAAGCAGGCGACGGTCACGGAGCTGTTGGTCGCGCTGGCCGACCCCGCCTCGGCCGACCGTGAGGTCGGCTGGGCCGCCGCACTGGCGGCTGCCCTGCGCGTCCCCGTGCACCTGGTCCACGTCTTCGATCCGGCGCTCGGGCGCGATCCGGTCGAGCGCGCGATGGCGATGGCGGACGACCTCCTGTCGATCGTCGCCACGGACGGACGCTGGGCGGGCGGTGCTGCCACCCATGAGGTCGTGTCTGGTCTCATCGACGAGGAGTTGCCGCGCGTCGCGGCTCGGCGGCCTGGGGCGATGCTCCTGCTCGCGACGGACGACTCCGGACGCCTTCGTCGCGCCATGGGGGGCGACTGGGGCGCACTGCTGCGGCGCCTCACCACGCCGTTCATCTTACTGCCGCCCGAGGTGGTCGCGCCGCGGGCGATCTCGACGGCGGTGGTGGGCGTTGATGGATCCGCCCACTCGGTCCGAATCGCCGCCATCGCGGAGGAGCTGGCCGCCCGCCTGAACCTCGGGGTCGTCCGTGTGGAGGCGGTGGAGCCCGCCTCGATGCCCGGTCCGGAGTTCCTCGCGGTCGAGACGGAGGTGGGCGGCGCGCAGGTCCGCGTACGGGGACGGGCCGGCCAGACGATCGCAAGCGTCGCGCGGGCGCGAGACGCCGGCCTGATCGTGGTGGGCTCACACGGCAAGGGGCAGATGACCCGGCTGCTCCTCGGCAGCACCTCGGAGTGGTTGGCACGGCATGCCGACCGGCCGGTCCTGATCGTCCCGGCGGGTGAGCGCTCCGAACGCGCCGGAACCGACAACTGACGATGACACACGTCCCACGAGCGGCAGGATCACGCAGCGGCGAACGACCCTCGCTCCGCAAGGCGTTCGGTGCGTTCCGCAATGTCCACTTCCGATGGCTGTGGGCATCCACGCTGGCGTCGTTCTCCGGGATGCAGATGCAGCTCATTGCGCGGGGCGTGCTCGCCTGGGAGCTCTCCGGGTCCTACGTGGTGGTCGGCGTCGTGGAGGCCGCCTTCGCCGTGCCGATGGCGCTCGTCTCGCTTCCTGCCGGTGCCGTGGTCGACCGCATGGAGAAGCGACGGATCGTCGTCGTCTCTCAGGCGGTGATGGGCCTGCTGGCGCTCGCGACAGGGCTCTTGATCCAGACCGATTTGATCTCAATCGCGCTGCTGATCGGCGTCGGCGCGGTCCAGGGGACGCTCTTCACGTTCAATGGCCCGGCGCGCATGGCGCTCCTCACCGAGCTGGTCGAGGAGCGCGAACTCACCGCGGCGATCTCGCTTCAGAACATCGCCCAGAACGGCACCCGCATTATCGCACCCGCCGCCGCCGCCGGGCTGATTGTGCTGGTGAGCATCGAAGGGGCCTACTACGTCACCGCGATCCTCTATCTGTTTACGGTGTTCGCCATGCTGCGGCTGCCCCGGACCGTCTCCCACGTGGGCCAGACGCGGCAGGCGCTGCACCGAGAGGTGGGCGACGGCATCCGCTACGTCTGGGCGAACCGTACGCTGCGTTCGCTCATGCTCGCCGGCTTCGCGCTGACGTTCTTCGTCATGCCCTACGCGCTCATGCTCCCGGGCTTTGCTGATGAACTGGGGCATCCTGAGCTCTACGGCCTCCTGGTAGCAATGTCAGGCGTCGGAGGGCTCGTGGGCTCACTCGGGATCGCGACCCTCACCGACCATCCGCGCAAGCCATTCCTCCAGTTCATCATCGGGCTGGTGGCGGGCGGAGGGCTGGTCGGCCTTGGGCTGCTCTCCGAGACGTTCGGCGTCGGGGGTGCGCTAGCGTCCCTCGCCGTCCTCGGGGCCGCTGCGACCGGATACATCACGTTGAACCAGACGATGCTGATGACCGAGTCGGGGCACGCGTACCGCGGTCGCGTGATGAGCATCTTCATGCTCACGTTCAGCGCCATGCCGCTCATGGCGCTTCCCCTTGGCGTGGTCGCCGACCGGATCGGTGCGCAGGACCTCTTCGTCGCGCAGGGGTTGCTCGTCATGGCCATCCTGGTCCTGCTCGCGTTCGCGAACTCAAGGCACACGTTCGCCGTGCGGCCGGACCAGGCCGCCGAGGGGCCCGGAGCGTAGGGTGCAGGCGGCGGGTCCCGGGACCCGCCGCGCCGTGCAGCAGGCAGATTGAGAGGCCCGCCCGTGACTGAGGAGGTGCAGCCGGCCGAGTTGCCGTGGTCGGAGGAGAGCACTCCGCCAACCGGCTCGCCCTACGTGACGTTCGGACTGCTCTCAGTCTCACTCCTCGTGTACGTGATGCAGTTCGGGATGGTCTCCGTCGCGCTCGAGGACCTGATCGACGACCTCGAGGCCCCCTTCCGGTGGAGTGGCTGGGTGCTCACGGCGTTCATGATCGGCCAGGTGGTCGCCCTCTCGGTCTCAGGACGTCTCGCGGACCGCTTCAGCCCCCGCAACGTGTTCGGCGTCGGGTTCGGCGTCTTCGCGATGGCGTCACTACTCTGTGCTGCAGCACCCAACATCTACGTGCTGATCGCGGCTCGGTTCGTCCAGGGGCTGGGCGGCGGGTCGCTGGTGCCGTCCGGCATGGCGATGGTCGCGGAAGCCTTCTCCGAGAATCGCGCGCGGGCGGTTGGCCTCTACTCGTCGCTCGTGCCCTTCGGCGCGGTGATCGGTCCGACCGTCGGGGGCGTGCTCGTCGACCTGGCCGGCTGGCGGTGGACCTTCCTGATCAACGTCCCGCTGGGCGTCCTGGTCATGGCCGCGGTATTCACTGTCCTGCCGCGCGGGATCCGAAAACCTCCGCAACCGATCGACGCCGTGGGCGTCTTCCTGCTGGCGGGTGCTGTCACGGCGTTGATCTTCCTGCTCACCGAGCTGGGCCGTACGACCCCGGGGCCGAGTGCGAGGCTCATCTTCGCCTCGCTCGCCCTGTCGGTGATCTTCTGGGTGCTGTTCGCCCTCCAGGAGCGGCGCGTTCAGACGCCGGCGCTTGACCTCGCGCTGCTGGCGCGGCGAGACATCCTCGCCTCGAACGTGACGGCGTTCGTGGTGGGCATGGCCTGGATCGGCGTCTTCTCAATGGTGCCCCTGTATGTCCAGGAGGTGTATGACATGAGCGCCTCCGCCGCGGGAGCGCTGATGGCTCCCCGCGCGGCGGCCATGGTGGGTTTCTCCATGCTCGCGGCGCTGCTCCTGAACCGCACCGGTTATCACCGACCGGTCGTGCTGGGGCTGGTGGGAATGGCCGTGGCGCTAATGCTGCTGGCGCTGGGCGCACGCGACCCCGGCGTCGGCCCTGTAAGTGTGAGCAGCTTCTGGTGGCTCATGCTGGTGCTCTTTGTGGCCGGCGTCGCCCGGGGAATTACGAATCCGTCCTTGAACAATGCGGGGATGGACGTCCTCCCCGACCGGATCGCCTCGATCGCCGGCCTCCGGGCGACGTTCCAGTCCTTCGGCGGCACCGTCGGCATTTCGATGATCGTGCTCCTCGGGGCACGTGGAAGTGACCTGGCGACGGGGATGCAACTGGGCTTCCTGGCCGGCGGGGCGCTGTTGCTGGCTGCGACGCTGCTGGTGCGGGTGATGCCGGACCTCCCCAGGGGCGAGTGACGAGCGCGAATTCTGGTGCAGCACCCTTGGGGACTGACCCGGAGATGTGCTTCAGTCGCCCTCGCCCTCACTGAGGGTGCGATCGCGGAGCGCCTGGATTAGCGCCTCATATCGCGAGCGCAGATCCCCAAGCTGCTCGTCCGACAACACCTCCAACAGCGCGTTGAGGTGGCTGGCCTCCGCCGTCCGATCTCCTCGATGAGTCCCTGACCTCCTGTTGTGAGCTCGACGAGGGTCACCGCCGGATGGATGGGTGGGTGACCCTGACCTCACATCAGCCCGGCCTCGAGGCGGTCGACGACGCTCCCAGTCGCGGCGGCGGCCGGTCGGGTGTCCGGGGAATCGGGTCAGGCTACACCCCAGTACCGAACGCTTCGACACGCTGCCCGAGCCCCGGGTTCTATCGAGCGCTGGCGGATTGGCGTACAACCAGCCGCGCCCGCACAGCGCGCTCGACTACCCGCCACCGGCGCCTCAGACCAAGGAGCCGAAGGGCTGGAGATCAGACTGACTGATAGAGTGCTGTGAAGCATGGGGTGAGGTCAAAGCGCGGCCTTTCGGTTTGCGCCTTGTAATCGGCTCGTCCTCTGGATTACGCAACGCGGCTATCATGGGCACTCGGACAGCCGGAAGCGCGCGGACTTCCTGTCTGGCACGATCGGCAGAGGCGCTTTGGAGATCCAGCGCAGCAACATCATTCCGAACCGGGGAGCGAGCCTACCCGGCGGCTGACACGCCGGAGGCCAGACCGACGGGCAGTAAACGGAACGGACTTGGCGACAACATGCGCATCATGCTGAGCGGGAAGATCCATCGTGCCACCGTCACCGACGCCAACCTTGATTACGAGGGCTCGATTTCGGTCGACGCCGAGCTGCTCGACGCCGCCGGAATCCTCCCGTTCGAGCAGGTGCACGTGCTCGACCTGACCAATGGCGCCCGGCTGGAGACCTACGCGATCCCCGCGAAGCCGAGTTCGCGAGAGATTTGCGTGAACGGGGCAGCGGCGCATCTGGTCGCGCCCGGCGACCTCGTGATCATCCTCAGTTATCGCGGGATTCCGGAGGAGGAGCTGGCGCAATACCGGCCCCGGCTAGTGATGGTAGACGTCGATAACAGGATCCGCTCCACGGCGGAGGGCGCCGACGCGGTTAAGTTGAAGATCCGGACCGCCGCGCCTTGACGCTGCACGAACGCGAGGAGGTCTCGGGGGTCTGGCGCGTGGTGTCTCGATGCGTCAGATCGCGCCTCCGCTCGGGCGTGCACCGTCGACGATCTGCCGTGAGGCCGCGAGGAGCCGAGCCAGCCGACGGTACCGCGCGGTGGACGCGGACGACCGGGGCTGGCGTCGAGCGAGGCGCCGCAAGCGCTGTCTGTTGGCGAGGAATCCTGAGCCGTGCACCTACGTCGCAGCACGACTGCGCGACGACTGGTCGCCCGAGCAGATCGCCGGCACGCTCCGCGAAGGAGCCGGGAGCGGGATGCGGGTGTCGCACGAGACGTCCGTTCCTTTGCTTCCCTTGCAGGGCAGAGGACGAACACCAGGCAGTCCGCGGCAAGCGGATCGGCGCCTAACTCCCGGAGGAGCTTCCGTCAGTTCCTCGGTGCGCTTGACCTGCAAGTACCAGCGGTTCGCAAGCACGATGCGCCTCGCAAGTGGATCCCATGCTGAACCTGCCGAAGGCCCCCCGAGCGTTCAACGTCGACACGCCTCGGTGGGGCCCGGACGCTGGCAGAGCCGTTCAGACTCGTCGGGATCGAATTCGCCGAACCGAAGGACAGGTGGGGCTTGGACTACGGGCGGTTGGACTCCTTCGAATTTGTGATCCATTCATAGGTGCATCCTGCCAGAGCGATGATCGGATTGTCCTCCCGACGTTTCAGTTGTGGCGACGATCGCCTGAGCAGCACCGACGTCGGAACCGTGACCAAGCACAGGCCGCCTGATGCCCCGTATGATCAGTTTCGCGTTGCCGGCGACGACCCGCGAGACGTGCAGTTGGTGGCATCTGTCTCGTAACCTCCCTTCGAGAGGAAAGCGGTGCTACGCGTCCCCCCGTCCCCCACCGAGCGTGTGCTCGCGAAGCGCCTCGACCAGCGCCGCGTATCCCGACCGCAGATCGCGAAGCTGCTCGTCCGACAGCACCTTCAGGAGTGCGGTCAGACGTCTGACTCCTGCCGCTCGAATCTCCTCCACGAGTTGCTCGCCGCCCGGAGTTAACGCGACGAGGGTCACCCGTCGGTCGGTTGGGTGGGCTTGGCGACACACCAGCGCTTGCGCTTCCAGCCGGTCCACAATGCCGGTCGCGACGGCCGCGCTCACGCCCGTCGACCGCGCGAGGCTGCTTGTTGGCATCGAGCCCTTGGCAAACAAGACCATCACCGTCTTGAGCTGCGGCAACGTGATATCGAGCTTCAGGTAGGGCTCGGGGGCCGCGGCGGCCTGGAGTTGAAGCGCTTCCCGGAACAGCGCCGCGATGGCATCAATATCGGCGTGTCTCGGCATCCTCACCTGCTTCATCTGTCGCGGTTGCGAACAGGGATATCATCTATGTGACATTGATGATCATCCTGTGAAAGAATACCGGCATGGTGATGCGAGATGCGAGCGCGCTGCACATCGAGGTCGGACTCTACCGTTGTCCAGGCTCGCACCGGGGCTCCTTCGGCTATCTCCTCGAACACTCCGACGGCTGGATCGCGGTCGATGCGAGCCAAGCCTATCTCAGCGAGACCGGCGTCGTACCTGTGGCGCAGCTCTTCACCTGCCCGTCCCGGCGCCCCGCCCGCGGTCATGACTGGGATGCCGGCGATCCGCTGTACCGCAGGCCGCCCGAGGATGAGCCCGGACTGGTGGTACACGGGGGGCGCGGCCATCAAATCGGGTACCGCTCGCAGGGTCGGATCCTCTTCGCAGGGGAGCTGTTGGAGGACGTGAAGTCCTGCGAACACGGGAAGATGTCGGACGGAACCGGCCCCGAACTCGAGTTGCTGGCGACCGTGCTGAGGCTCGACGTGCGGCTCACGCTGACCGCCTCCGGGCAGTTGGTGCCAGAGCTGGCACCCGTGGTAGCGACGTGTCTTGAGCGGGCACGGCGGCGCTGCGAGCAGGTGCTGGAAGCCGTCGCCAGTGGTTTTGTGACGGCCGACGCGCTGATGCGTGCTCTCCCGCTCCGCGAACCCCACGAGTGGGGAGGGGCTGCGACGACGCGCCGACTTGTGAATGCGTATCTCGCGCTGCTCGTCGAGGACATGGCTCTCGTGCGATCGCGACGCGGCGAGAAGGACTACTACTATATCGGCAGGCCGCGATGGTGACGGAATCGAGGAGGTTCGGATGCCGTTTTTCTCCAGGAAGCGCCCCGGGCAAGGCAAGGGTGAACAGGACGGCCAGCCTCGAGAGTGCCAGCACGCCTCGCTGGCCCCGCGATGGGACAGCGCGCCAGACATGGGAAAGCGTGACAAGGTGTCCACCTACCGGTGCGCATCGTGCGGCGCGGAGTTCGAAGCCACGGAGGGGGAGGCGCTGATCGCCGGCCAGGAGGCGCGTCCTCGCGGCCTGCTTGGTGGCGACGAAAGGCAGTGAGGTTCGATGGCGTGGTGGCGTGCCCTCTCGTCGGAAATGTCGACCTTCTCTCGGCCATACGACCGCTGCAGCCGGTAACAGCCCCGCCGGCAATCTCCCTCGCGTCCAGTCAGGGCGAGCGCAGAAGGCCGCCGCGGTCTCGCTCGCTCGTCATCGAGCACCTCCCTCTAGGCGAGGCGGGAGTGGATACCAAGGTCGGGAGTGGAGGCATGGATCGCCAACTCGCTGTCTGCGCCGGGCCTACCCACGGGGGTGCATCCTGCCAACGCAGCCGCTAGCCACACCGTCTCCAGGAGCTCCAGTGCGACCATCGTCCGGTTGATCAGTCTCGTTGGTCCGTGCCCCTAGGTATCGTCAGGCACTTGAGAGAGGGCGCCGGATGGCTATGACCGGATCGGATCCGCAGTCGGCCAGGGGCGTGCCGCGTGACGCCTCCGTGCAGGCCGTGCAACGGCTGCTCCTGCGTAAGAGCGAGCTGGAGGCGGACGACCAGCATCCGCTGTTCCAGAGCGGACTGACGGTTACACAGTTGAAGGTGCTGTTCGCAGCGACGCGTCGCGGAGTCCGACCGGGCGCCATCGCCGAGCGCGCGCGTATGGCCCGGCCCAACTTGACCCCGGTGCTCGACCGGCTCTCGGAGCGCGGGCTGATCTATCGGGCGCCCGACCCTGACGACGGCCGCGGGACTATCGTGCTCCTCACCCACGAGGGGAAACGGCTGGTGCTCGCCATCGCGGCGGCGCACCACGATCAGCTGGTGACGGCCCTCGGCGGGCTGGACGACGACGAGCTGGTGGCGCTGGAGCGCGGGCTGGAGGCGCTGGTGCGGATGATGGAGGCCGGAGGGGGCTTCGAGGAGTAGTCTCCCGGATCCGTGGGCCTGAAGCGGCCTGAAGCGCGCGCCTGCTACGCACGAGCACCCTCGAAGAGACGCGCCATGGCGATGGCCCGAGCGCCGAAATGTACGTTTGCCTCCTTCTTCGAGCGCGACCGCGCCTGGCACTTCCATCGGCACACTGCCTGCTTCATCGCGATGCAGATGAACGGTTCTGTCAGAACTCAGGACCGGATCAGGCCTGGATCATCCCCGCTTCCGGTCCTGACCCCGAAGCCGCAGCAAACTCGATCCTCGGCATTCCCCATCGGTCGATAAAGGTGCGGCGCTGATCGGCGACTGAGACAGTCGGCTGATTGCGGCGTTCGTCCAGAAGTTGTCGTGCAGGTTACCGAACGCGGACCAGAACGAGACGCATACGCGAAGTTCCCGACCGAAGCATCGGGTAGTAGCGTTTCTTCACTGCCCGCTGACTCCGGTGATGACGGCGACCCTCAGCTCTTCGTTCTGGTTGAGTTGCCCGAGCGCCTCCTCCGACTCGACGCTCAACTGGACGCCAAGGGCGTGGAGCGCTCCCGGCTCAGCATCACGATCACGATCTGCGGGCTGATGCTCGTAGCGAACAAATCCCATGTGCTTTCATCCGTTGGCGTAGGTCCCTGCTCCGCGCGCGTCTGGGCTGCTAATTCTGTACCGACCGGGTGGGGCTCGCCGCAACGAAATCGTAAACCCGCGGGGGATCGGTTCGGCTCAGCGAGCGGATGTAGGCGTCGCGTGGGCCGACCCCCGTCCGAGGGCCGGCAGTAGAGCAACCGCGGGTGGCGTGGTGGGCGCATTGGGCATTCGTTTGGGTAGGCAGCGCCGGCGGGAGTCGGAGCCGCATGCCCGGCATACCACTGGGCTAATTGCCGACACCGGGAGCCACTCCTAGGGTTTCACGGTCCTTCTTATGCCATCATCTAGTTGCGTCATTGAACCTCGCCGCGTCGTTGGATCTTCCGAGAGACACTTCATGAACGTCGATCGCGAGCGCCTGGATCGTGCCCTGAACCCCCGAACAGTGTTGGTTGTCGGAGACAAAGGACCGAACTATCAGTGGCTTAGCAACCTCTCTGAGTTCAAGGGGCGAGTCTACTCTGTCCAGCTCGACGAGAAGGAAATCCCGGGGATCGCGGCGATGGGGGTCGAAAACTTTTCCTCGGTGCTCGACGTACCCGGGGAAATCGACCTCCTCATCTGCGCCGTCCCACGACAGGTGGCGCCGTTTATCGTCGTTGATGCCGCCAAGAAGAACGTTGGCGGCGTCGCTATGTTCACCTCTGGATTCGCTGAGATTGGCGACGAGGTCGGTCTCGAATTGCACCAGAAGGTCGTGGGGGCCGCGCTGGGAGCAGGCATGCCGCTCATCGGACCGAACTGCATGGGGGTGTACAACCGCCGACTCGGCGTGAAGTTCTCCCAGCAGCAGGAGCAGGGCGACGGCGGGAACGTCGGGATCATCTCCCAGAGTGGCGCGCTCGGCGGGTCGATGACCGCGGGCGCGCAAAAGTTGGGAGTTAAGGTCACGCGGACGATCTCCATCGGCAACGCGGCCGTGATCAGCGAGGCCGACTACCTCGAGTACCTCCGTGACGACCCAGACACTCAGATCATCATGATGTACCTAGAGGGGCTGCGAGATGGTCGGCGCTTCGCGAGCATCCTCCGCGACGTGGCACGCCACAAGCCAGTCATCGTGTGGCGAGGTGGACGGACGGCGGCAGGCGCGCGGGCTGTGCAGTCCCACACAGCGTCCCTCGCCTCGGACGATCTGATCTGGGATGCGCTGATGCGGCAATCAGGTGCGATCGCCGCTGATTCCCTCGAAGAAGCCCTGGACACACTGCAAGCGGTTGTCCGTTTTCCTCGCAGTTCCGCGCGCAGGCTCGGCCTCGTGGCGATGAGCGGCGGGCAGTCCGTTGCGATCACCGACCAGTTCCAGAAGGCAGGGTTCGACGTGCCGACGCTGACGCAGCGGTCGTACGACCGACTCGGCGAGTTCTTCTCAGCCGTCGGCGCCTTCTACCCCAACCCGCTGGATGCCTCGTCCACGATCCGACGAGAGGGTGAGAACCTCCAGAAGATCCTTGAGATCCTCGCCGAGGATGCGAACATCGACGGCGTGGCGATCGAGATGCAGACGCGTGACTACCCAGATCGCTCGGACTTCCTCGACCAGCAGACTGCCGCGGCGAGGGAGTACCAGGAACGCACCGGGAAGCCGGTGGTGGTCGTGCTGCCGGAACGCGACTTTGCTGCCCATCCGGAGTCGGTGATGGTCGCCCGCTACCTCGTGGCACAAGGAGGCGTTCCCGCCTACCCCTCGTTTGCTCGCGGTGCCCAGGCGTTCGCGCGAGCCGTGCGCTACTGGGCCTGGCGCGACGCGGTCGAGTCCTAGCTTCGCTCCCGCTACGCGCTAGCTCCGCCCTGGGCGTGGGGGCTCGGGGCACGTGGCTACGACGAGGTTCCGTATGAGGTTTGTCCTCTCCCTTGCCGCCATGCCCGATCAATCGGCTGTTTGGATGCCTCTAATCGGAAGCTCTCGTTGCCTGAGCCCGCCCGGCCGGAAGCCCGGGAGCGAACAGACGAAGGAAGTTGTCGCGGGCGCCGCTCTCGACGCCTACATTGACGGCGAGCCGAGAATGGGAATGGCGCGGACTGACATAAAGTTGCGAATGATAGCGGGCGGTGAAGATACATTGCGTTCCGTTGCAGCGGAATAAACGTCGGATCGCCAAGGCACGTTCCGAAGGCGAATCAAAACTGCCAGAAACTTGCGGAATTAGCGTTCGAGCAGATGCACGTCGTTGACCTGACCAACAGCACCCGACCTGAGACTACGCGATCCCTTTGAGCCAGGTTCGCGGAGACCTCGCGGCAGTGCATCTGCTCGCTCCCAGGGAGTTTTGATCATTCCCAGCTGGCGGCGTCGCCGAGCAGGGGTGGTGGAGTACCAGCTCACTTGTGCGGCGTGACGTCCACACCATCCGCGTCCTGCGCCGCGAGCCACTGCGGTAGTTCTTTTCTGGTGGAGATGTGGAGTGCTCTTAGCGCGTTGGACATGTGAGTCGTAACTGTTCGATGTCGAATGCCAAGAATGACACCGATCTCCCGGTCGGACTTTCCCTGTGCCGCGAGCGTGGCGATCTCCCATTGCCGATGGGTGAGTTGTCCGGCTCGTCCGTGATCCCGCGGTGCTCGGCGCCCCAGTAGGTGTAGTGAGTGACGAACGGCTTCAACCCTTGGCGCCGCCCCCATCGCCTTGAACGAGGTGAAGGCAGCCGTGAGGTGTTCGTGAGCCCGGTCTGCGTCCCCGGCTTCCCTGAATGCGTCCCCGGCCAGTTGCTCAGCAAGAGCCTCGCGGCGGTGGTAACCCAACTCGCGGAAGCGACGCGACGCGCGAAGTGCGAGGGGCGCCGCCTGGTCCCACCCGTCGTCCATCGCATGCAGCATGGCGTCCGTCAGGTCGAGTTCGGGCCTCACGATCGCATTCTCCTGTCCGACGTCATCCAACAGCTCGCGCAGACGGTCGGCGGTCAGCGTCAGGAGGCCTTCCTGCTTTGCTTGGAATGCGACGGCGGCCTGGGCGGGTAGCGCCCAACTGATCAACTGCCGCCGGTTTCCACGTCTAGACTCGAGGGCGCGGATCACCTCGCCGCAGAGACTCAGGGCATCACCCTCCTCGCCACGTAGCAGGTAGATCTGGCACGCCGCCTGAAAGACGAAGGCTTCCGTCCGACCCGCCCCCCGAGTGAGATCCCCCTTGTTGATCAACCTCCCGTTGGTCGATGGCTCACCTCGAAGGGCTTGCAACCAGTCCTGGAGGGCCTCTGATAGTCGCAAGGACCTCGAGCGATGCAGGACCGCGTCGATGTGCGATGCGGACGACGCGAGGTGGGTAGCGGACAACCAGTCCCCGCGTTCAATGCAGTTCACGGCAAGGAGCTGTGTGGTCCAGGAGAGCGTCGCGAAGTCCTCCGCGGACTCGGCTCGCTCCCTCGCCCGCTGAAGCCAGCGTGAGGCGCGAGTGAGTCCTGCTGAGTCCGTTAGGGCATTGCCAATCGCAGACAGCGTTCGGGCCTGAAGCCGCTCATCAGTATCGCTATGCGCGAGAAGTAGAGCTCGGCGCCCATGCTCGAGCGCGCGACGCGGTAAGCCGTCATAGAGGTATCGGACGTGACTGTTGATCTCGCTTTCGACTGCGCTGCGTGTGTCGTTCTGCGCCAGTGCTTCCGCTGACGTTCGATGGGATAGGGTCGCGCCTTCCTCGAGCCTCCCGAGTTGAATGAGGAGGCGACCCAGGTCGAGCATGACCTGAAGGCGCTGGCTTGGCTCAAGGTGTTCCGCTGCAAGCTCGTGTTCGAGCAGTTCGACCGCGTCCTGGTCTTGGCCTCGCGCTACGTGGTCCCGGGCTCGGCGCAGGACGGAGTCTGCGGCAGAGACGGGGTTCGTGCCCCGTTCGAGCATCAGGATCCGATGGGCCTCATCCGACGCCCCTGTACGGGACAGCGTTTCGGCGAGGATGCTGAGCGCCTCCCCCGGGAGTTGGTTGTCCTGCCCGACTTCCCGGTCCTGCCGGATCGCCCCACGCAGCAAACGCTGCGCACGGGCGTACCGGGATCGGTGCGTGAGCTTTTCAGCTGCGGCGGTCAGGATCTGGATGCGGTCGGGCGTGAGCTCCAGTTGTCCGGTCACAAAGTGCTGCGCCATCATCACGGGGTCTGTGGGCCACGCCGACTCCTCCTTGATCATCCCGACGCGAGCGGCAAGTTGCCGCCGGAGTACTTCCGGTGTCTCCCGAACCACCTCCACCCGTGCGAGGGGGATCACGAATCGGTAGAGATCGCCGAGCGGCGAGTGACTCATCGTGATCACGCCGCGATCCTGCATGAGGGCCAACCGTGCCTCAATGCTGTCCGGCGGCACTTCGAGCAACGTAGCCAGGTGGGAGACCGTCGATGGAACCATCCATGCAGCAAGGCCTCGCGCGACCAGCAGGATGGAGTCTTCGGTAAGCGAGTCTCCCACCACGCTGTTCCGAAGCGGCGGCCCCCGGACAATGGCGGGTTCGACAAGTTCGCTCCCGCTCAGCACCAGCTGGCGCTCGATCTCGTCCAGTTCCTCGACCAAAGTCAAGATTGTACTGACATGCCGCATGAGCCCACCCGAGAGGAACTCCACGCTCTTTGAGAAGCGCGCGGCGACGGCCCCGATGCCGAACCGAGACTCCGCCAGGAGTGTGATCTCCTCAGTAGTGAGAGGCAGGAGTTCCACTTCGAGACGCCTGGCGCGCGTGCTCCCCAGGTCGGGCGGCGCGGTGGTCTCGACCGAAAATGCGAGTCGTCCGATTGACGCCGAATCAATGGCGACGGCAAGGATCAGATTGGCGCAGGGTGGATTAACCATCAGGTCAACGAGAGCGGAACGATCTTGCGCCAGGAGCTCCTCTACGTGGTCGATGACGATCAGCACTGCTGGCCGGCCTGCGGAAGCTCGTTGACACGCAGTACGTAGGCGGTGGAGGCGATCAAGGTCGGAAGTCAGATTGTCCGTGCGGGTGCCGAGTTCGCGTGTGAGGCGGTCGATCGCCAGGAGCGGGATCGCTGAGTCGACTGCGTCCACCCAGGCAACGCGCAACTTCCGTTGACTTGCGAGCGAGGCGAGGTCAGCGAGGAAGTTGCTCTTGCCAGATCCGGCCTGGCCACGGACAACGAGCAGCGTGGGAACCAAGGACTCTGCCCAGAGCAGGCCTCTGCGGGCGCTGCTCCATGCGGAGGAGCGCACCCCTCGGTCAGTCCGTAGGTCCAGCATATAGGCCTTGTCCCACCACGTAGGGCTGCGTACAGACAGTGTCTTCTATTACGTATCCCTACGTAATGTAGCGCACGGGGGATCTCCTAGGATCACGCGCACCAAGGAGGGGATGATGGATTCTCGTCGAACGGCATTGTCGCGCGAACTACGGCTGCAGGTGGGGCCGCGGCTTCGCGAGTTGCGGCTGCGACATCGCGAGTCACAGGAGGCTGTCGCCTGGGCGGCAGACGTGACTCAAGGCTCGATCTCGAACTACGAGAACGGCCGAAACGAGGTTCCGCTCTCGGTGTTGATCTCGATCTGCGAATACTTCAACACGCCTCTGAACGAGTTGTTCACGGGGACCATCGCCTCGCTCGAGTTGGTGGAGTTCGCGGAGCAGAGCTATCCGACCGCAGCGGCGAGTTAGCGGGCGGTAGTCCGCCGCGCGGTCTGCTCGACAGACTTCTTCGCGCCAGCCTCCTCCGGCGGACTCGGCCGGAGCGAGCACGCCGTCGCTTAATACCCGAGCTGATTGCATCGCGCGTTCTGGGGTAGTTCAGTCGGCCTTCTCAGGCTCCCAGCCAATCGGGGCTCGCGAGACGATGCCTGCCTGGGTCAGGCGCTCCACATCCTCGAGGCGCATCCCGAGGAGGTCGCGGAGAACGTAGTCGTCGCCGTCACCAAACAGTGGCGCAGGTCCGCCGACGCCGTTGTTTCCCTGGAAACTTCGCCATGCCGTGCGAGTGTGCGGAAACGGTCCGAGTTCCGGATGATCGACCCACGAGAATGAGCCGCGGTGCGTGACCTGCGGGTCGGCGAACAGTTCGTTCACCCGGAGGGCGCTCGCTGCGGCGATACCCGCGTCCTGCAGTACCTCCTGAGCGTCAAGCGGGTCGTGTTGGCAGGCCCAGGCGGTGATCGCCTCGTCGGCCAAGTCTTGGTTCTCGTAGCGGCGGGAGCGTTCAGCAAAGCGCGGATCGTCCGCCAAGTCTGGGCGTTCCATCACCCGGCACAGACTCTTCCAGGCTTCATCAGAAGTGACCGCGATCGCGATCCACTGATCCTCGCCCCTGCATGGGTAAACGCCATGCGGCGCGTAGAACTGATGCCGGTTCCCGATTCGCATGCCGTCCACGCCGCTGATCATGGCCTCCATGATCGCCGGGGCCGCAAACTGCACCTCGCCCTCGAGCATCGACAACTCGATGTACTGGCCCTCACCAGTGCGTCGACGGTGTCGGAGCGCTGCCATTGTGCAGAACGCCGCATGTAGGCCGGCGTTCTGATCACAGAAGAAGTTCGCGGGCTTGCCCGGACCTCGATCGGGGTATCCGGTCAGGTGCGAGATGCCGCTCATTGCATCGATACCCGGGCCGTAGGAACTGCGTGACTTGTAGGGCCCAGTCTTCCCGAAGGCGGGCATCGAGACCATGATGATCGAGGGGTTGACCTTCTTCAGGTCTTCGTAGTCGATCCCTAGATTTCCCATGACCCGAGGCGAGAAGTTCTCGACGACGACGTCCGAAATGGCCGCCACCTTCAGGAAGATATCGCGGCCTTCGGGCGAAGCCACGTTCAGCGCGAGGTGGCGTTTGCTGCGGTTGAGTTCAATCCAGTTCGGCACCCGATTGAAGGGATGATCCTTCGCACCTGGACGTGGTGGCGGGAGGGGACGTGGCGTGTGCAGTCGCGAATTCGGTTCCTCGACTTTGATGACCTCGGCGCCCATGTCGCCCAGTACGTGACAGGCCACGGGGCCTGCGACGGCGACGGTCATTTCGAGCACGCGCACACCAGATAGGGCTCTACTGCTTCCCACCATAACTTCGGTCTCCGGTCTACTGCGATTCAGATGTGCGCTGGTCCAGCGCCGAGCCGAGTACGTCCTCCTGATGCTCGCCGAGCAGTGGGGCCCGTCTCGTGACCCAGGGTGTCGCGGTCAGCGTACCGGGCGCCCCCGGCTGTCGGATCACACCGGCGCGCGGATGCTCGACGTCCTGGAAGAATCCACGCTCTTCCAGGTGGCGATCCTTGGTTAGCTCCAGGGGGGTGAGGACCTCCGTGAACGGGAGGCGCATGTCCTGGGCCTGGCGGACGACCCCGAACTTGTCATGCTGCGACAGCCACCGGTCCATCAATTCGTCGATCAGGTCCGCGTGGCCCATCGGGGTCGCTAGGACTTCCGGATCGTTGAGCTCCGGGACGTCCATCAGGACACCCATCATGTCCGGATGTCGAGTGTTCGTGTGGACGTGGACGTATCCGTCCTTGCATGGCCTGATGCACGAAGGGTAGAAGAGCTCAGGCAGCGTCCCCAGGAGCCTCGTCCCGTTCCGCTTCGCGACGATGCCCGCGGTAGCGTATGACTGCGCGGGGCCGCCGAGGAGGAACATGGAGGCCTCAAACACGGCGACATCCAGATAGTCACCCTCCCCTGTTGCGTCCCGGTAGGTGGCCGCTGCCATGATGGCCACGGCCGTCTGTAGCGCGGCCTGTTGCTCGACGAGATTGTCGTACGACTTCACGGGCTCCCGGTCCGGATCCCCCGTCAGGCGCAGGTAGCCGCTGAGAGCCTCCGCGACGATTTCCGATCCTGCAAAGTCCGCGTATGGGCCGTCCTGACCGAAGTATGAGATCGAAGCGTAGATGATGTCAGGGCGATGGCGGGACAGTTCCTGATAGCCGAGCCCTCGTTCGGGAAGGTAGTTGGGCGGAAAACTCTCGACGATAATGTCGAAATCGTCGAGTAGCCTGATGAGGTGCTGTCGGTCTCCTGCGTCGTCCATATCGAGAACGATGCTGCGCTTCCCCGTGTTCATGTGGAGGTGGCGCCCCGAGAGTTCCTGGTCTTCCTCGCCCCCCACAAACGGACCCTGATAGCGGATCGGATCGCCGCCAGGTGGCTCGATCTTGACGACATCGGCGCCGAAGCCGGCGAGCAGCTTGCCTGTGTAGTCGAACGTGCCGGAGGTGAGCTCCAGCACCTTGAGTCCGTCTAACGCTGCTCCATGCACGGCACACACTCCCATCCGCGTTGTACTCAGGCGCGGCGGCGCTTGAGGCCGCGGGACTATAGCAGTGGGCCGCCGGAACCTTGAATTATCGGTTTGATTGCGGCAGGGGAAGGCGGCCGCGTACAAGTGGCATCTCGAAGTGGAGGGGTGGTCTATGTGGCCGTTCAAAAATAAGTACTGCATCGTCGGGGTCGGCAATACCCCCTACGGTCGTAACCCGGAGCTCTCGCAACTCGGCCACAATGTGATGGCCATCCGGGAGGCGGCGAACGACGCGGGCCTGAAGATCGACGAGATCGACGGCCTGATGACGAAGGCTCCCTCATCGAACTTCCCCATGCTCTGGGCACCGAAGGTTGCGGAAGCGCTACGCATTGTGCCGAAGGTGGTTGGCACCATCGACCAGGCTGGGGCGAGCAACATTTCCCTGATCATGTACGCCATCGCGGCGATCGAGCTTGGCCAGGCTGATGTAGTCGCCTGTGTCTATGGCGACAACCCAGCCACTGGGGACCGGGCGCGTTACGCGCGCCCTCGGGGCGAGGATGCGTACGCCGGCCTCTTTGGTGCACCTTCCGCCTATTCCATGGTCGCGCGGCTGCACATGGAAAAGTATGGCACCACGCACGAGCAACTCGGGAACGTGGCCGTCGCCCACCGCCATCACGCCAGTATGAACCCGAACGCTCAGTTCCAAGATGAGATCACGCTGGAGGACTACCACTCCTCGCGGTGGCTCGCCGAGCCGTTCCATCTCCTTGACTGCTGTCCCGTCTCCGACAGCGGTGCTGCCTGGATCGTCACTACCGAGGCTCGCGCGAAGGACCTCAAGCAGAAGCCGATCTACATCCGCGGTCTGGGTCAAGGCCACACGAGTTGGGACTTCTTCCGCCGGACGGACATGACCGTCAGCGGGGCGAAGGTCGCGTCTGAAAGCCTCTGGCGCACCGCTGAGATGAGCCCGAGCGACGTCGACTTTTGCGAGCTCTACGACTGCTTCACGGTTGTCCCGCTCATCACCCTTGAGGACTACGGCTTCGTGAAGAAGGGTGAAGGCGGCTCCTTCTACGAGGACAAGCGAACCTGGATCGGTGGTGAATTGCCGATCAATACGTCCGGTGGGCTCCTTTCCGAGACCGGTATGCCAGGCCCGCATCTCATCCTTGAAGGCGTCCGCCAACTGCGTCATGAGTACGTCGAGACTCCGCGCCAGGTTGAGGGTTGCGAGGTTGGCCTCATCACGCAACAGGGCGGCATCATGACCACACACGCAGGGATGATCCTGAGCAACCAGCCTTCCTGAACGTGATTCTAGACCGGAGCGAACGATGACTACTGGCACTAGCTCCCGGGCCGACCTCTTGCCCGAACCCACTGAACTGACCAATCCATTTTGGGACGGCTTGTCTGAGGGCAAGTTGCGGCTGCAACACTGCGACGACTGTGACAAGTATCAGTACCCCGCCGAAACATTCTGCTTCCATTGCGGCTCGCTGAACGTCGAGTGGAAAGATGCTTCCGGAAAGGGTGAGGTGCACACGTTCATCACGGTGCACCAGCGGTACCACCCAGCCTTCGCCGATCTCATTCCGTACAACGTTTCAGTCATTGAGCTAGCAGAGGGCCCTCGGCTCGTTTCCAACGTCGAGTCGATCGCTCCTGAAGATGTTCGTATTGGTATGCCTGTACGAATAGCTCCTCGAGAAGAGAGTAATGGGCAGTACGCCATTGCATTCGAAAGGGATGAGTAATGCTCGTCCGAAAACCATGGACGCAATGGGATGAAACTCTTTCATTCCACGAACTCCCAGGTGCAATGGGGATTTATGAGATAGCCGACGAAGATCAGAAGACGATCTACATCGGCTTCGCAGGTGGGAACTCACCCTTTGGATTGCGCGGCGAGTTGATTCGCATTTTCGCCGGCGATACAACAGACAAGAAGTGGAACTGGCGTCACCCGCATCCGGATGCCATACCGAAGGCACTTCGTGACCAGGCCCGCTACTACCGGTACGAGGTGAATCACCAGTACTTCGGACGGTGGGTCGAGGCACTGACTCGCTACCGAGAGGACTTCGAGTCGCTCCCGGCGCTCAACGAAGAGATGGACAAGGACCGCATCCCGAGTCTGGGTCGGTACCACTGGAAGAGCCAGGGAGTATAAGCGTGGACCTGCAACGCACTGAACAGCAGCAACTGATCATCGACACCATCCGGAACTTCATCCGGCAGGAGATTCGGCCGCTCGAGGCAGATCTCGACCCAGATGCCTACAGCCTGGCGCCCGAGGACGCGAACCGCCTCCGAGCCAAGGTCAAGGAGATGGGCTTCTACCAGATGGATGTCCCCACCGAGTACGGTGGGCCCGGCATCGACCTCGTGACCCGCACGATGATCGCCGAGGAACTCTCGCAGCACCGCGCCGGGCTCTATTCGCCCGCGTACGGCGTGTTCGGCTCAGGGCCTCCGGCCCACCTGTACAACGGTACGGAAGAGCAGAAGGAAAAGTACCTCTACCCGGCGTTGGCTGGCGAGAAGAAGGCGTTCTTCGGGCTCAGTGAGCCGAGTGGCGGTTCGGACCCGGCGCGGGCCATCCAGACGCGCGGCATCCGCGATGGTGACCAGTGGGTCATCAATGGTCGGAAGTTGTGGAACTCCGGGGCTGACGACGCCGACTTCGGCATCGTATACGTGCGAACGGACCCCTCGAAGGGTCGTCAGGGCATCTCAGCCTTCATCGTGGATACTGACACCCCAGGATTCCTGGTCGAGCGTCTGGTGCAGGTGCTTCGGTCGCACTACACGACTGAGTTGTCCTTCACCGACATGCGCGTGCCGCACGAGAACATCCTCGGCGAAGAGGGCGGTGGGTTCGCGCTGGCGAATGACACGCTGAGCCACAACCGGATCCCGTACGCGTCCGCCTGCCTCGGCGTCGCACAGTATGCGCACGAGCTGGCAATCGACTGGGCGAAGCAGCGCGTGACGTTCGGTGAGCCTCTCGCGAACCGCCAAGCGATCCAATGGATGCTGGTGGACAACGAGATCGACCTGCGGGCAGGGCGCTGGGCCGCACTGGACGCGGCCTACAAGGCTGATCGCGGCCAGCCGTTCCGATTCGAAGCCTCGATGGCGAAGTTGATCTGCACCGAGGGCGCTGGACGCGTCGTCGATCGTGCCATGCAGATCCACGGCGGTCTCGGGATGGCGAAGGACATGCCTCTCGAGCGGTGGTACCGCGAGCTGCGCATCCGGCGCATCGGTGAAGGGCCGTCGGAGGTTCAGCGCGTGGTGATGGCGCGAGACCTCTTGAACGTCCGGAGTGGAAGCTAGGAGCGCGAGATGACGATCAACTTCGATGTTCAAGACAAGATCGCGACGATAACCCTCAACAATCCCGAGTCACTCAATGCCATGACTCCAGAGATGTACGCGTCGCTGTCAGAATACTGGATCGAGGTCCGTGACAACCCGGACATCTGGGTCGCCATCGTGACCGGGGCGCCCCAGCCGGATCGAGCACCTGAGAAGCAGGTCTTCTGCGCCGGCGCAGATCTGAAGCGCACGATCACCCGTGAGTCCGAGGCGTACACGTTCTGGCAAACACAGCAAGGCCAGATCCTGAACCGCGGACTCGAGGTGTGGAAGCCAGTTGTCGCAGCGGTCAACGGCCTCTGCCTCGCCGGTGGAATGACCTTGCTACTGGCCACCGACTTCCGAATTGGCTCTGAGCACTCCGCCTACGACCTGTCCGAGGTCAAGCGAGGCATCCTTCCTGGGAACGGCGGCACGCAGCGGACGATTCGCCAGTTGCCGTATCCGATCGCCATGGAAGTGCTGGTGCTGGGACGCCGCCTGAGCGCCGCCCGAGCCGAGCAGTTTGGACTGGTCAACGAGATCGTTGCCCACGACCAAGTCCTGTCCACCGCTCAGAAGTACGCGGAAGAACTCCGAGCGATGCCGCCGCTAGCGGTACGTGCGATCAAAGAGCTCAGTGTCCGCGCACACAACGGCCTGCCTCTCTCCGAGGGCATTCGCCTGGAGAGCGCTGTCAGCAACATCCTCCGGAACACCGAAGATGCTCGCGAAGGTCCACGCGCATTCGCTGAAAAGCGGAAGCCGGTCTATCACGGGCGCTAAGCGCACCCGCTGGGAAGTTGGCGATTGTTGTCCGAGCGAATCGAGTTCCACGTGCACACCAAGGCCGGCTCTCCCGACGCCAGCCTGACTGCCGACCAACTCGGGCAGCTTGCGTCTGCTGCTGGGATTCGTGGAGTGCTGGTTGCAGAGCACTTTCGGGTGTGGAGCGACTGGGAACGGGAAGCCTTCTTCGAGCGATGGGGAGTGCGGACGTATCGGGCGATGGAGGCGACGACCAGCGCCGGGCACATTGTGGTGATCGGGGCCAGGGAAGGTTTCATACCACCGAGAGATGGCGTCGAACTGCTGAAAGTGGTGAGGCGAGAGGGCTGGTTCTCAATCCTCGCTCACCCGTTCCGTCACTACTTCGACATGATGATCCACTCTAGCCAGCGACCCGCGTTCGCAGAGGGAGCCACGCCCGAACAGCTTGCTGAAGCGCCGATTTGGGAGCTGGTCGATGCAATCGAAGTCGAGAATGCCGTCAACACGGATCGGGAAAACGCCTTGGCGCTGCAAGTTGCCTCAATCACGGGGCACCCCGTGTCTATCGGGGCCGACACCCATCATGACTTTGAGTTTGGGCGTTTGACGCTTCCCGTTCCCGCGATCCCTGCTGACGAACGGGAACTCATTGACCTGGTGACAGCACTCAAGTTGACGGACTTGGTGGCCCCACTGGGATGGGCTAGCGAAGGGGGAGGTTGAGATGCAGCGCTACATCATTCGCCGGTTAGGCTACTCATTTGTCAGCATCCTCGGCCTGACGCTTCTGGTGTTCATCTTGCTCCGCGCGGTCCCCGGCGACGTCGTCACGATTCTGGCCGGAGCCGAGGGTGCCGCACTCAGCGACGCGCGCATGGAGGAAGTGCGCGAGGAGTTCGGCCTGAACCGACCACTGCCGGTCCAGTACGTGACCTGGCTGGGCGATATGGCGCAAGGGGACTTCGGTGCGTCCCTCTTCACGGGTAGGCCAGTACTCGACTCGTTCTGGAGCCGGCTCCCGGTAACTGCCCAGCTCGGTGTGTTTTCGCTCGCGATTTCGGTGCTCATCGCGGTTCCCATCGGCACGATCTCGGCGCTGAAACAGGACAGTGCAACCGATCAGTCCCTTCGGTTCGCTTCGGTACTGGCCCTCGCGATTCCCAACTTCTGGTTAGGCACGATGGTTGTCGTGTTCGGATCACTCTGGTTCGGCTACTCGCCACCGATCCGCTACCTCTCTCCATTTGAAGACCCGCTCGGCAATCTCAAGCAGTTCTTGGTGCCGGGCCTGGTCCTTGGGACGGCGCTATCAGCGTCTCTCGTGCGGATGCTGCGGTCGTCCATGCTGGAGGTGATGCGGGACGACTACATCCGGACTGCTCGCGCGAAAGGGTTGGGGAGTTACGACATCGTCGTCCATCACATGATGAAGAATGCGCTGATCCCAGTGATCACTCTATTCGGGCTCCAAGTAGGGACAGTGATCAGTGGGACCGTGATCATCGAGAGTATTTTCAACCTGCCAGGAATGGGGAGGATGCTCGTCGGCGCAATTACTCAGCGAGACTATCCCGTGGTACAGGGGCTCATTCTCGCCTTCGGGGCAGCAATCATTCTTGTCAATTTATTGACAGATCTTATGTACGGTGTACTTGATCCTCGCATTTCCTACAAATGACGGATATGTAGTGGGCAGGCGATCCGGAGGGGGGGGGGGAGCGCATGCAAGGTGCAACTCAAGGGATGGGACGGGCAACGGGCGTTGCGCGTGTTGCCGCCGAGAAGCGGACGCTAGCGAACACTCCAGTCTTGGGCTTCCTCTGGGCTCTTCGACGGAAGCCCACAGGCTTGATCAGTCTGTTCGTGCTTCTCGCGTTCGTGGTGATCGCTGCCGCCGCACCCTGGACGGCGCCGTACGCGTATGACCAGAGCACGGACGCGTATGCCCAAGGGCCGAGCATGGCTCACTGGTTCGGTACCGATCATCTCGGTCGTGACGTGCTGAGCCGCGTGATCTGGGGAGGCCGCGTCTCGCTTCAGGTCGGTTTTGTGTCGGTGTTCTTCGGCGTGATTATTGGAGCAGCAATTGGGCTGATGAGTGGCTACTTCGGCGGCAAGATCGACATGGTGACCCAGCGGGTCGTCGACGTCTTCATGGCGCTTCCAGTCTTCCTGCTCGCTATCACGGTCGTGGCAGCACTGGGCGCTGGAGTGATGAATATCACGATCGCTATCGCCATCGGAATGATCCCTGGGATTTCTCGAGTCGTCCGCGGTAGCACGCTCTCGGTCAAGGAGACACCATACATCGAGGCGGCGGTCTCGATCGGCAGTCAAACTGGCCGTGTACTCATTCGACACGTGTTGCCGAACGTGATGGCGGCGATCATTGTTGTCGCCTCGATCAGACTAGGCATCGCGATTATTGCGGAGGCCTCGCTGAGCTTCCTCGGGATCGGGGTTCCACCAAACGAGCCCACGTGGGGAAACATGCTCAGCGGCGCTGCCTTGAGCAACATGACCCGCGCGCCCTGGATGGCCCTGTTCCCGGGTATTGCCCTCACGATGACTGTCTTAGCGCTGAACCTGTTTGGGGACTCAGCGCGCGACATTCTGGATCCACGAATGCGTGGATCAAAGTAGCGGTAGGTCATGGCCGATTGCCTACTAGGCATCGGGTACGAGTACGCAGAGGGGAAGGGGGTGGCTTGACGCAGAACATTCAATCGAGCCGCACGCAACTAATAGGCGGCTACTCAACTGATGGTGGTGGAGGGAACTGAAACGATGGAACGAAATTATTGGAAGCAGCGGAGCTCGACACTAGGTCGTAGGCGCTTCATCCGAGGGGCGGCAGTCGCAGGAGGTGGCCTCGCCGCGGCCGCGCTCGTCGGGTGTGGCGGCGACGACGAGGACGGACCGACCAACGGCGCCACCGCAACTCAGGGAGGCGCGACGGGGACCGCCGCGGCTGGAGAGACTCAGGCTGCATCGGGTTCGGCAAAGTCCGGCGGCACATTCCGCGCCCGGTTCGAGGGTGACCCACCGGGCTTTGACATTGGGCGAGCGGCCTCCGTTCGCGCCCAAACGACCAGCCTTAACTACAGCTGGCTCACGAGCCTAAAGTTCGGACCGGGCGTCGGGTACCGCGAGTCGACAATCGTCGCCGACGCAGCCGAGGCGCTGCCGGAACAGCCGGATGGCGAAACGTACATCTTCAAGCTCCGCCCCGGTATCAAGTTCTGGAACGTTGATCCTGTGAATGGGCGCGAGGTGGTGGCGGAGGACGTCGCCGAGACGACCCGGTACATCGCCGATAGTTACACGAATGACTGGCGGGGTTTTTCATCAGTCGAAACCCCTGACGACTACACCATCATCATCAAGACTGACGGCCCATACGCGCCCCTGATGAACAATCTCTCTGGGCAGTACGGGGTTCTCCTTGCGCCCCGTGAGTTGGTCGGCACGGAGCAGTTGGCAAACCGCCCCGTAGGCACTGGCCCCTACATCTTCGACACCTATGAGGAAGGGTCGCGGATCGTTCAGAAGCGTAATCCTGACTACTGGAACACCGCGCAGGCTCCGTACCTGGATGAGATCCAGTTCCTCACGATTCCGGAAGTCGGCTCTGCGATCGCCGCATTCCGCGCAGGTGATCTTGACTGGCTCACTGGCCACACCTGCCATGATGCCGAGCAAGTCGCGCAAGAGATGCCGGAAGCGGTGGTGATCGAGACGCCGGGTACATCCGGGTGGTACGGCATGGACCAGCGGACCGAGATGTTCGCCGACCTCCGTGTCCGCCAGGCAGTAGCTCTGGGCTACAACCGTGAACGGGACACGAACGCCGTCTTCTGCGGGCGTTCGGATATCCCCGGCCTCATCCCGTCCGACGAGGCGATCCACCCGACGGACTACCCGGACGCGGACAAGTGGCTGTCGCGAAACGTCGAGGAAGCGCGGAAATTGATGACTGCAGCGGGCTATGCCGATGGGTTCGACACCAATCTGCAGTGGACGCCGCATTACGGGCAGGACTACCAGACCCAGATGGAGGGTATGGTTGGTGACATGCGCGAAATCGGTATCAACGTCACGCTTGAGTCGCACGAGTATGGCCAGTGGATCGAATCGGTCTACCGGCCACCGTATAACTTCAGTGGGCTCCACGGCGGGGCGACTGGCCGGTTCTACCCCGACCCCGATGGCTATGTGGCGTACTGGCTGCACCCAGATGGGATCGCGAACCACAGCCAGGTTAACGATCCGCAGATGACTGAGCTGATCGAACGTCAGGTGACGCAGACGAATCCCGACGAACGTTGGGAGACGCTGCACGAGATCCAGCTGCGAGAGTTCGAGAACATGTATTACGTGTGGCGTAACACGGGCATCTTGAACACGTTCGTGCAGCCGTACGTCCGTGACTTCAACCCGCACGCGTCGTACAACCGTCGCGAACTGCTCCCGGTGTGGCTCGACATCTAGAGTCCGGACTGCTGAAGAGATAGGAGTCTTCGCAACTCGCCTCTGAGCAAGGGGGCTCCAGTTGAGCGAGATGGAGGAGCTCTCCTTAACGAGGACCGACTCCATCTCGGAGCGAAGGCATAACGCCAACTTGCACCCTCGATCCCACTTCGAGGGTGCAAGTTGGGGCGTTCCCTCTAGAGGCCGAGGCGCCGCGGCTGTTGCAGTGGAAGTGATGCGAAGATGAGACGGCCAACTCAGTACGGCTCGTTGTCGGAAGCGGTCAGATCCGTTCCTGACTGTGCCTCGATCATGATCCCCGGGTTCGGACCGGGCACTCCGTGGAACTTGCTGCGAGGCTTGTACGAGACCGAGACGCGCGACCTCACCTTCATCGCGAATGCGGTCGGTCTTGGTGGGTTGCCAGGACTCATCCACGTCCCAGACTTCATCAGGGACGGGCGCGTGAAACATGTGATCGCCTCGTTTACCGCGGCAACTCATCCGTCCGAGGTAAGTGAGTGCGAGAGGGCTGTCCGCTCGGGCGCCATTACCGCCGATCTCGTCCCTCAGGGCACCCTCGCCGAGCGGATCCGCGCTGCTGGCTCCGGCATACCGGCGTTCTACACGCCTGCTGGTGTGGGCACCCGAGTCGCTGACGGCAAGGAGCAACGGACCTTTCGAGGCCAAACCTATTTGCTGGAAGAGGCTCTGGACGCCGATTACGCCTTTATCCGGGCATGGAAGGCCGATGAGGCCGGCAACCTCCTATTCCGGCTGACCGCCCGAAACTTCAACCCGATCATGGCCATGGCGGCGCGCCACACCATCGTGGAAGTGGAGGAGCCGATCCAGCCCATCGGGAGTCTGAGGCCCGACGAGATCCACCTCCCCGGTGCCTACGTCGACGGGCTCGTGCTCATCCCGCCAGACGGGGTTCGAGGCGTAAACACATTGCAGCTGCGCGCAGCCGCGCAGAAGGACTAGTTTCATGACTGTCTCTGAGAAGCGCCGGTTAGATCGCGAGCAGATGGCCGCCGTGGCGGCTGGACTGCTGGAGCCGGGGTGGAACGTGAACCTCGGTGTCGGCATCCCCACACTTGCTTCCACGTACATCGCCTCCGCCCCGGACATCCTCCTGACGTCAGAGAATGGCCTCCTCGGCTACGGGGTGCTTGCGCCCGAGGGCATGGAAGACCTCGATGTCGTCAACGCGAGCGTGCAGTACGTCACGCTGCAGGAAGGCGCGTCCGTCGTCCACCATGCCGACTCGTTCGCGTTCATTCGCAGCGGTCACGTGGATTGCACGATCCTCGGCGCGTACGAGGTGGCTCAGGATGGCTCATTCGCGAACTGGAAGACGTCGAATGACGAGTACTCCAACCTCGGTGGCATCGGTGGCGCCATGGACCTGGTGGCCTGCGCGAAGAACGTCTACCTGGTCATGCAGCACACGACCCGGGACGGGAGCCCTCGACTTCTGGAAGAGTGCACACTCCCACTGACGGCCCCAGCCGGCCGCGTAGGACTGATCGTCACCGACGTGGGACTCTTTCGTCCGACCGGACAAGGCTTCGAGCTCCTGCGTATCGTCCCCGGATTTGACGTCGACGAGGTGACGGCCATGACCGGTGCCCCCCTCAGCGTCAGTCCCGACCTGGCCCCACTGGCTGTCTAACGCCGTTCATCAGGAGCAGCGACTGACTCGGGCCCTTATCCGAGAAGACCCTCAGAGGCGATATCACTGATCTCGTCCTCGCTATATCCGGCCTCGAGCAGCACCTCGTGCGAATGCTCACCGAGGTTCGGCCCCTTGCCTCGCGGCGCGATCTGCGCTCCACTCACAGTGAATGGAGCGGACACGACCTCGATCGAATGCCCCTGCTCGTCGACGTCGGGGATCTGCTGGAATGTGCCCTGCCTGCGCAGTTCGGCGTCAGACGTCACTTCGTCCATCGTCGCGGCCACGGCCCAGACGCACCCACACTCGTCGAGGCGTTTGGACCAGTACGGGAAATCCTTCGAGCGGAAGATGGCGTCGATCTCCGGTATCAGCTCAGTCTGGTTCTGAGGCATCTGTTCCGCACTGACGTAGCGAGGGTCGTTCGCCCAGTCTGGGCGATCCAGTGCTGTGCAGACGCGGCCCCAGTACTCGATGTTATGCATCGTGAGCATCATCCAGCGTCCGTCCGACGTCTCGTACGAATTCCGGGTCGCCAGGTCAGCCTTCGTCCGATCAAACCGTTCCGCCCGGTACGCGGGATTGTTCAGGACCTGCTGCGCCTCGCTGGCGAGGGACCACAACCCCGCGCGCTGGAGCGTCACGTCCACGAACTGCGCTTCACCCGTCTGATCCCGCACGCGTAGCGCCGCGAGGACGGCCGTGAGCAGGGTCAGCCCGGAAGGGTAGTCACCCTGCCCCCCTCGACTGACAACTGCGGGCGTGCCCACCTCACCCATGAGCGCCATGAGCCCAGAACCAGCCCAGTAGGAGGTGGAGTCGAATCCTGGTCTGCTCGCACCGGGACCAGAACTCCCCCAACCAGTGACTTGGGCGAAGACGATGTCTGGGGAGCGTTCGCGCACCGCGGCGTAGGTGAGCCCGAAACGTTCAAGGCGCTCGGTCATCAGGTTCGTCACGAACACGTCGGAGTCCTCCACGAGTCGGAGGACCACCTCGGCTGCGCCGGGACGAGCGAGGTCAAGCGTGATCGAGCGCTTACCGCGGTTGAGCGCGTGGAAGCTGTGGTTGGCGACGGGAGCCGTTCCCGCCTTGTTGCGCATGTTCCGCGTCGTGTCGCCGCCGGGTGGTTCGACCTTGATGACCTCAGCTCCCATGTCAGCCATCAAGGCACACGCGATCGGCGCGGCGAGGAAGTTCCCAACCTCGACCACCCGGATTCCTGCTAGGGGCGGGATTGCGCCCGGTGTCTCTTGCGTCACGATTCTCCCCTTGCCTGCTGCCCCCCGAGCAGCCGAGATGTGCGGAACCCCGGCGTGGGGGTCCACCGGGGTTCCTAACGGAGGAGAGGCCGCCCTGGGTGAGGGCGTCCCGAGACTGGAGCGGCTTGAATGTAAAGGAGGAGGGCACGCGCCCCAATCAAGATTCTTTTGGGCGGTCCGGGCCCCGACGCTGACCGGGAGTACCCTACCCGTCCGCTTCCCGATACCAGCAGAATGATGATCGGTCGCCGATAGGATGGTTCGGCCGGATCGAATAAGCACGCACCAAAGAAGCGACCGTTCGGGATGAGCCAGACCGCTGAAACGACAACCCCAGACGAGTGGAACGAGGCCTGGATCGCCCCACTCGCTCCGGTGATTGGAGAGTTGCGGGCCGAACAGCAACTGTCTCAGGAGAAACCAGCCTAAGGGTAACGATTAGCCAGGGCGCGATGTCGAACTTCGTGAGCGCAACAGGGAGATGGCGGAGGACCCCTTTTCTAAGTCCGGCGCGGGTGCTGAAACACGAAACAGAGGAGGCTCTTTGAGCGCTTGCCCGAGAGGCCTCCGCTGCCGCCGGCTCCGTCCTGAAGAGGCTCTGGGCCTCAGGCTTGGCCTCCACTGCTCATCCTCGAGCCGATTGTCGGAAAGGGAATCATGAGGACGACTCGTACGAAGGTCGCGTTCGTCGGCTGCGGTTACACGAAGGCGACTCGGAAGCCTCGGCAGTCTGAAGTCGACTACGCCATCGAGGCGTGCCGTATGGCGTTGGAAGACGCCGGCATGAAGCCCGAGGATGTCGATGGCATTAACGTGCAGGTGCATCATTATCCGCCGCCGGACATGGACGCCATCACCTTCGGGCTCGGCATGACGAACGTCCGTTGGACGCGTGAGGGTGGCCTGGGGATCCTCCCCGCAGGCATCGCTGCGACCGCCATTGACAACGGCGAGTGCAACTCCGTCCTGGTCGTGAAGATCATGAACACAATCGCACCCGTCTCGACGCCGCAGATCGATCCCACCTCGGGCGGTGTTGCAGGGCCGACGCAGTTCGAGGTGCCGTACGGCCTCGGCTACAGCATGCAGCGCGTCGGCCTGATGGCGCGCCGGTACATGCACCGATACGGCATCACGCCGGAGCAGTTGGCCTGGGTGCCGATTGTGGAGCGCGAGCATGCGCTGACGAATCCATGGGCGGTCATGGACACCCCCATGACGCTCGACGACTACCTCAGCGCACGCTTCATCGCTGATCCCGTGCGCCTCTTCGACTGCGATATGCCGGTCAACGGCGCGTTCGCGTTCCTCATGACGCGCGAGGACATCGCGCGCGGTCTCAAACACCCCCCCGTGTTTCTGAAGTCCTGGGCAGGGGCGCAAGACGTGCCGCGACGCGACCACCTGCTCCCAGACGACGACAGCGATTCGACCCCGATCGCGAAGGAGATCTACCGCGACGCCGGACTTGGCCCAGAGGACATGGACCTGTGGTTCATGTACGACGGGTTCAGTTTCTTCGTCCCAATGTGGATGGAGAACCTCGGACTCGTCCCGCGCGGTGAGGCCGGGAACTACATCGAGGGCGGGGACAACATTCGCGCGGGGACGGGCCGCCATCCGATCAACACGCACGGCGGTCAGCTTTCCGAAGGACGTTTGCACGGCCATGGGCACGTACTGGAGGCCGTTCAGCAACTGCGCGGCAGCGCCGGATCCCGGCAGGTCGCGCATGAGGCAAACACCGCCGTCATCTCCTCGGTCTTCCCCTGGACCGGAGCTGCCGGAATCCTTGCGATCGACTGACGCGGAAGAAGGAAGAAACCGTGACCACCGAGCAACCGAACGTCCAGACGACGGAGGGCCAGGCACGCCTCAAGGCGATGGGCATCAGGCCGGTGCCTGCACCAGACGAGCTGACCCAGCCGTACTGGGAGGCGGCGAAGCGGCATGAACTGCACATGCAGAGTTGTGACAGCTGCGAGAACCTCCAGTTTCCCCCAGAGGAGAAGTGCCTCAAGTGCGGAGCGGCCGACCTTAGCTGGAAGCAGGTCAGCGGCCGAGGGGTCGTCCACAGCTTCATCATCGACCACCGGTTGATGACGCCCGGATTCGACGAGCCGTACATCGTGGCGCAGATCAGACCCATCGAAGCGACGAGTCAGGACGCGATCATTACCACGAACATGCGCGACATAACGTTCGACGAGATGGCGATAGATATGCCCGTGGAGGTGGTCTTCGAAGACCTCCCGCAGGGGATCGCACTTCCGCAGTTCCGCCCCAGTCGCTAGTTGCAGCGTCACCCGACGTAGGATGGAGTCCCTCATGGGCTTGGATGGCAAGGTCGCGATTGTCCTCGGCGCAAGTCGAGGTATCGGTGCGGATATCGCGAAGCACCTGGCACGCGCCGGCGCCAAGGTCGCCGTGGCGGCGCGCACTGAGCAGGTCAAGGATCCACGTCTCCCAGGGACGATCTACTCAGTCACCGAGGAGATCCAACAGGCGGGTGGGGTGGCGATGCCGGTGGTCCTCAACATGAGAGATCCCGAGAGCATCGAGGCCGGCATCGCACAGACCGTGGAAGAGTGGGGGCGCCTCGACATCGTCGTGAATAATGCCGCCGTGCATGTGCATGGCGGCCTCGAGCAGATCGAGCCTCGGCACGTTCAGCTTGCGGTCGAGGTGAACTTCCTGGGGCCGTTTTGGGCGATGCGCCACGCGGTTCGCCACCTGCGCAAGACGGGTGGGGGGCACATCATCAACTTGTCTTCGCGAGGAGCCCTGTTCCCCGGCCCGGGACCGTACGACACATCCGTGGAGCGCCGCGGTGATGACATTCTGTACGGGCCGCTGAAGGCCGGGATTGAGCATTTCTCCCAAGGGCAGGCGCGCGAGCTGCAGGACTCGAACATCGCCGTGAACGTCCTGTCCCCGGAGGGCCGCATCTTGACGCCGGGCAGCCGCTACCCGGAGCAGGATCGGGACAACCCTTCGCTCGAGTTCGAAGCGGCCGACAAGATGGGGCTCGCAGCAGTCTGGATTTGTGAGCACAATCCCGCGGATTTCACCGGGAACGTCCTCTATGACGAGCGCGTCTGCGCGGAGCAGGCGCTCGGCGTGTAGGACAGTCAGATCGACTAGGACCGCGACTGACACAACAGGGAGGGGGCGCAAGCCCCCTCCCTGTCTTGCCTTGCGGCTTGTGTCTCGGTCAGGCGTTTCGGAAGTCGGGCTTGCGCCGCTCCGAGAAGGCCTTCGGCCCCTCGATCGAGTCCTGCATACCGCGCAGGTTGTACTCGAGGTTCTGCGCGTAGCGTGCCGCCTCGAAGGGAGGCATGTACGAGCCCTTGTACAGGATCTCCTTGAAGTTGCGGACCGCGCGGGGAGCGAGCGAGAGCATGCGCTCAGCCCACTCCATTGCCGTCGGGAGCAGCTGGTCTGGCGGCACTACGGCGTTCACGAGCCCCATCTCGTATGCGCGCTGCGCCGAGATGCGCTTATCGCCCCACATCACCAGCTCCAGCGCATTGCCCAGGCCAATGATCCGGGGAAGGTGGTGAACCCAACCCGCCCCCTGATTCCACCGTGCCTCAGTGACGCCGAACTCCGCCGTCTCTGATGCAATCCGGACATCGCACTGCATCGCGTGGTTGAAGCCGCCGGCTACCGCGATTCCGTTGACGGCTGCGATGGTCGGCTTGTAGCAGTTGAGGCGCTCGGCGAGTGGGAAGATGTTCTGGAGGTAGTCGGGCATGGGGACCATCGGATCCGGCTTGCCGTCGAGTTCCGCCTGGTTGCGCTCTGTGCGCTCCTTCAGATCCTGCCCGGCGCCGAATGCGCGGCCGTTCGCCGTGACGATCGACACCCACGCACTGTCGTCGTGGGCGAACTCCCAGTAGGTCTCGTGGAGCGTCTTACGCAGTTCACCGTTGAAGGCGTTCAGACTCTCCGGTCGATTGAGGGTGATGACCCAAATTCGACCGTCAGCTTCCTTGTCCAGAAGTAGGACACCGTCTTTTACGCGCGTCATCGTGCACCTTTCGAAATGCCACCTACGCCGTCATTGGCTGCTCGCGTCTCGACTCTCCGCTAGTCTGGCTGCCCGTTCAGCATTCTCCACTCGTCCGCCCCCACCGGAGTCGCAGCTCGCATCGCCTCAGCCGGCCATCGGCATCCCTTCCGTTCGCGGTACGACGTCATCGGCGACTTCGCCCCGTGACCTGGTCAGGCTTGCAACTCGTGTTCGCGAAGGAAGTCGAGGACGTCCTCACCGAGTGCGTGCAGAAAGGCGAAGCCGGCCTGCCGGGCCATCATCGCATCCACGTCGCTGTCCCCGATGTGCAAGTGGTGCTCAACGTCGAACGTCGATTTGACCTCCGAGAGTCCCTGCTTCACGACGACAAAGTCCATTTCGACGCCGTGCCGCTCCCAGAGCTCGCGCTGGTAGCGAAGCGTCCTGTCTGAGCAGCTGCCCACCAGATAACCACGCGCTTGAGCTCGCCGGATGGCTTCGACAGGGATTGCGCCGGGCGGGTCACCGACTTCCAGCGTGCCGTCGATGTCGAAGCTGATCAGTCTCACCTCGTCGCCGGACTTCCAAACCCTCATGAGTCGTTCGCCAATCGATTCAACCCGCTCACGTTACTCGCTCCCGCTCTAGCTGTTCACCAAATGATCAATAGCCGACGTCGCTAACCTGTGGGCGCTCACTAATAGTTACGAGTTCCCGCCTGGCGGCAGAGTGAGGTGCGAAGTGGCGGATGAAACCGACGTAATGATTGACGATGAGGGCCCGATCCGGACTGTCATCCTGAATCGTCCGGAGCGGATGAATGCCTTCAGCTTTGGCATGCGCGTGGGGATCGAGGACGCGCTGATCGACTTCCACCGCCGCGACGACCTGCGCGTACTCGTCTTGACGGGTAACGGGCGAGGCTTCTGCGCGGGCGCGGATCTCGTCGAGGGCGGCGATCTGGGTCCCAAGGAGACGCTCTGGGAGAAGACGCGCGACCGCTGGTGGTATTACCGCGCGTTCGAAATGGTTGAGAAGCCGACGATCTGTGCCCTCAACGGGCCGGTCGCGGGCGGTGGTATGGGACTCATGCTCGCGTGCGACTTCATCGTCGCCAGCAGCGCAGCGAAGATCGTCCCGGCCTTCTCGCGCGTGGGGATCAGTCCTGACAACGCGGTGGGCAAGAACCTTCCCCGTCGCATCGGATACAACCGCGCACTCCTGTTCCTGCTCCTCGGCGAGGCTGTGCCAGCTGAGCAGGCCCTGGAGTGGGGACTCGTGGATCGGGTGTACGAGCAGGAGGCGTTCGAGGAAGGCGTGGCATCCCTGGCGGTGGCGCTCGCGGCCGTACCGCCAGTTACGGCGTCGCTGACAAAGCGCCTGCTGCGCGATGCCCCGTCTCTCCCGACGCACCTCGTGACATCCTATGAGCAACTCCTTGTGGGGCTCTCGAGTGCGAGTGGCGAGGGGGCTGCGGCCCGTCAGGCCCTGGCGAGTCGTTTGTCGGGCACGGACTCCCCTCGCTAGCTCACGCCCCCCGGTAGTGGCCAAGCCAACACTGCGGAGTTACGAGTGTGACGTCCGCCACGTCAGTTGGTTACGCATGACCGCACCCGACCTCGTGGTCGAAGTCTCCACGAGGGTGAACTTGCCCTCGCCCCACTCAACGCCCCGGACTTGCCGGGTTCCGACGAAGTTCGGGTTCATCGACAGCTCGACGTCGTGATAGACCTCGCCCTCGCCCAGGTTCCAGCGACCGGCGTAGTGGAAGAAGGTGTCGAAGGCGCCGCTTCGCTCCTCCACGGGCGTCTTGCGGATGTTCTCGTCTGACACACGGGATCGTCCTGCTGCCGAGACCGTGACGGCCATTCGTCCTGAAGCGTCGTAGATCAACTGCCCCTGCGCGTCCGCGCCGTGCGGGAACGTGTCTTCGCGCCCATCTGAGAACGAGATGCGCCAACTCTCGAGTTCCCACGCACCAACGAGATCATCACGTTCCGGCATCACGCGCTCCTCCCGGGTCGTCGACACCACGACGACATCCTTGACTCGGCAATCCGCCTGATCCAACCCGGCCCGGGCGGTCGTGCAATCGGAGGATTCTTGGCCATTGCGGCCGGGGCGTCTCCACGCGCGTCAGGGGATGGGTATTTTATTGGTCGCTCGTTTCTGAAGCGGCCTAGAGTCCGAACTCGCTACTAATACTTCTGTTGCTGCGCGCTCCTCAAGCGTAGGAGCGCACAGCACACCAAGAGGGGATGTCCTCGTGCGTGTGTCGATCGCCTCTCCCGGCCCCCTCCGTGAGATTCCCGAGTTCTCTCGACGATCCGAAGAACTCGGATACGACATGTTCGTCTTCAACGAGACGGCCTTTGACCCGTTCACGCGCATGGCAGTCTCCGCGCTCCACTCAGAAGAGGCCATCCTCAACACTGCCGTTGCCCTTGCCTTCCCTCGATCACCGTACGTGCTTGCGCAACAAGCATGGGAGATCCAGCGGGCGTCGGGCGGTCGACTCCTCCTTGGCCTTGGGACTCAGGTAAAGGGGCACATGGAGCGCCGGTTCTCGATCCCGTGGGCGCCGCCCGGTCCGAGGATGCGCGACTACATCATGTGTCTGCGCGCCATCTGGTCGACCTGGCAGAACGGTGACGCACCCAACTACGAGGGCGAGTACTACCGGTTCCTCCGGATGAATCCTGCCTCAGACCCCGGTCCGATCGAGCACCCGGATATTCCGATCGTCATCTCGGCAGTCAATCCCTGGATGGCCCGCCTCTCCGGCGAGGTCGGCCAGGGCATTGTGATGCACGGCTTCTCCACGGAGCGCTACACGCGCGAGGTGCTCATCCCCGCCATCCTCGAAGGTGCTCAGCGCGCCGGCCGTTCACGTGAGGACCTCCAAATCCGAGCCGGTGGCGGCTTCATCGCCACTGGCAAGACGGAGGAGGATGTGCACCGCATGCGTGAGTGGGTTCGCTCGCGAGTCGCCTACTACGGCTCGACGCGTTCGTACCACAAAGTCCTGGGCCTCCACGGCTGGGACGACCTGGGAGCCCAACTGCATCGCCTCTCGATGACTAACAGTTGGGATGAGATGACCGCGCTGATCAGCGAAGACGTCCTCGATACCTTCGTTGTGGCTGGGACGTGGGACGAGCTTCCGGCGCTCCTCGACGAGCGCTATCGCGGAATCGCGACCGATCTCTCCTTCACCGCTGATATTCAGAGTTCCGAAGACGCCGAGCAGGTGGCGAACGTGGTCCAGCGGATCAAGAAGATCCCGACGTTCGCCGAGGTCGAGCCCGCCCTGGACTAAGCGATCCGGTTCATGGCATCTGAACACGGACTGCCCGAGCGCCGAGGAGTAACGCGATGAAATTGGGCATCACCCTGCCGAACAGCTGGGGGTAGAGACTCCTGCTCAGGCCGTGGATGTGGGAATCCTTGCTGAACAGCGAGGGTTCGACTCGGTCTGGGTGATGGATCACTTGCTCAACATCGGCTTCGTGCGCGATCGGCTGGAGGATCGGCCGTACTGGCACCCGCTCGCGACGCTGACCGCGCTCTCAGTCCAGACGAGCTCCGTCCTCCTGGGAACGTCAGTCCTCGTGCTGCCGTACCACGATCCCGTTGAAATCGCGAAGTACGTCGCCACCCTCGACCACTTTTCTCGCGGCCGCGTGGTACTCGGTGTGGGTGCCGGTGGCCTTGAGTCGGAGTTTCGCGCGCTGGGTGTCCCAACTTTGCAGCGAGGTCGTATCACTGATGAGAGCATCAAGGTCATGCGGGAACTCTGGACGAGCGAGCAGCCCTCGTACGACGGCGCTCGATGGGACTTCTCGGGTGCCCTGTTCTCGCCGAAGCCGTACCAGTCTCGGAACCTCCCCGTCTGGGTCGGGGGTAGCAGCCCCGGCGCGAAGCGTCGGGCAGCGAGACTAGGCGATGCCTGGCACCCGAACGCGGGCAGCCCCAGTGCGATCGCAGAACAGGCCGCCGAGGTGGGCGCACTCGCCGAGAGGAGCGGAAGGGATGCGAGTTCACTTCAGCTGACATTCCGCCTCAGTATCGACGTATCGCATGATTCCTCGGGTTGGCGCCCGCTAATCGGTGGCCTGGAGAGTCCGGCTGCGGCGATCGACCTGCTCAATCAGTATCGAGAGGTCGGCGTCGAGCACCTCGTGCTCGCGCTCGACTTCGGCGATCTCGCAGCCATCAACGAGGTTTGAGCCTGCCCCGGTTTCCCGGACAGTTCGCTTCTAGAGATCATGCCGCATCGGTGGTCGGGCAGGCCTCCTCTCGTAGTCCGCTGGGCTGAGGTCACCGACGGACGTGTGCCGCCGGCGCGGCTTATACCAGCCCTCGATCCACTCGAAGATCGCCCGCGCCAGCTCGGCCCGCGTGGCCCAGGTTCGGCTGCAGTAGCTCCCGCTGGAGCGTCCCGAAGAAGGACTCGATCATCGCGCTGTCCAGCGCCGAGGCGACCGGGCCCATCGAGCCGAGCAGCCCGGCGGCGCGCAGCCGCTGCCCGAAGGCCCAGGCGGTGTACTGTGAGCCGCGGTCCGCGTGAACCACGGTCTGGCCGGGCGGTGGACCCCTCCGCCAGCGCGCCATCTCGAGGGCGTCGACGACGAGCTCAGAGCGCAGGTGGTCGGCGATCGACCAGCCGACGATGCGTCGCGAGTAGACGTCCAGCACGGCGGCGCAGTAGACTTTGCCCTCGCGGGTCGGATGCTCCGTGATGTCGGTGAGCCAGAGCCGGTCAGGGGCGTCGGCGACGAAGCGTCGCCGCACCAGGTCGTCGTGCACCGCCGGTGCGGGGCGTCGCTGCTTCCCGCGTCGCCGGTAGAGCCCCAGAGACTGGCCCTCCGCATCAGCCGCGCCACCCGCTTCCGTCCGCAGCGGACCCCACGCCCGAGCCGGAGCTCGGCATGCCCCGTGCCGCGCCGTAGGTGCCACGCGACATCGCGTGGATCTCCGCGATCTGAGCGCTGAGCTCGGCGTCAGCCAGCGCACGCGCGGACGAAGCCCGGCCCCGCCACTCGTAGTAGCCCGAGGTCGAGACGCGGAGCACCCGGCAGGCCAGCGCGACGGAGACGCCGTCCGCGGCCAGCTCACGGACCAGCCGGAACCTCAATTTGGGAGGTGCTCGCGGGCGAAGTAGGCGGCCGCCCGCTTCAGGATCTCGTTCTCCATCGCGAGCGTGCCGTTCGCCCGGCGCAGCCGCACCAGCTCCGCCCGTTCCTCGGTGGTCAGCCCATCGCGCTGGCCTTCGTCGATGTCCGCCTGCTTGAGCCAGTTGTGCAGGGTCGCGTCGGAGATCCCGAGCTCTTCGGTTATGTGTGCGATCGGACGCTCACGCAACCGCGCGAAATCGACCGCCCGCCTCCGGAACTCGGGTGGGAGTACCTGGTAGCCATCTCGGACTCCTCCCTGGGCGACCAAAATCGCCACAGTCTAGGTGTCCGGCAAACCGGGGCAGGCTCATCATTGAGTCGGCTGGTGTAGCGGGGCGATGGTCTGCAACTCTGCCCAGCGACTCGCCGTCTCTTCAGGGAGTATCGGCAGGGGAGGGGGGATTATCGCAGTCTACCCCCTCTCCTGCCGATCATTACGATCGCTGTTGTTCTCGCTCGGTGAGGCCCTGCCCCCACCGCGCTCGGGGATCACTGCCTCCAGGGCAGTCCCGCAGTCCATGCACTTCTCGTCAAGCTCGCGCTGCATCTGATCATTCGCTTCCTGCGAAATCTCGTACGCGCGTCCGCATGACGGGCATTCGTGTGTCCAACCCTGCTCTAAAGCCATCGCGCCTCCTCGTCGTGCTGCACCAGGGCAACTCATTCCGATCAGGATCGCTTCGGCCGAATCACGTCGCCGGTTCCGTTCCCAGCGTTACCGTCTCAGCGGGATAACAGTGACCGATAAGACAGGTTCGACCGGCGGAAGTGGCATGCCGAGTGGCTCGGGGCGGGTCCAGCAGGGCGCCGTCCTCGCAGTAGCCGCCGTCCCCCTCCGCAAACACCGGCCATCTCCTGACGGAAGATCAACTGCTCGATGGGCGAGAGCCACCACCCTCATACTCCTTGGGCCACCGCGGCGCGAACCAACCTTTCGCTGCGAGCGCGGGCCCCAATCCAGGGCGGCCTGGCGAACCGATGGATCATCGGACATGCGGTCTGCGCCGCAGTCGTACCTCTGCTCGAAACGCCGCTTGCTCAGCCGAGTCGCGCCAATCCATTGTTCCAGCCCTTCGATTCAGCCCGTCAAGCCTTCGCTAGCTGCACGGGCGGTAGATTACGTGCGTGATTCGAGGATAGCGAGCCGCTGCGCGCTGCCCGCGCGAACTGATCCGCCCTGCGATCACGGAAGGCGGGACATCCGCGCAATTCAGAGCGTCAGGCGCCGGCTGCCGGACCTCGCGGGTCATGCGGGATCGGCATTCGCCTCATGCGACACGTGATTGACAACACCCGTTGAGGCTCACCATGCTTCGCGCGCTGCTAGGGAGAAGTCATGGCCAACCAACGTCGCGACGCCGCCATCGTCGGCATTCACGAGTATCCGCTGCGCGTCGCCCCCGGGCGCTCTGCCATGCAGATCAAAGCCGAGTCGATTAAGGCCGCGCTCGACGACGCCGGGCTCAAGTGGTCTGACGTGGACGCGATCTATGACGCGAACGAAGGGGAAGGTGGCGGAGGCCTCGGCATGGCCGCCTTCCTCGGTCTTTCACCGACGGTCATCGACACGACCGCCGTTGGCGGATCCTCCTATGAGTTCCAGGCGGCGCACGCGTTCCGAGACATTGCTGCCGGCAAGGCGAATGTGGCAGTGCTCAGCTATGGCTCCACCGCGGCCTCGAGCCGGCGCGCGATCGGGACGGGAGGCGCAACCGGCGTCGGGCTACCGAACTGGCAGAACAACATGGAAGATCCCTACGGAATGATCACCGTCGGTAACTATGCGTTGGTCGCCGCGCGCCACCGGTATGAGTACGGAACCACAACAGAAGACCTCGCGGAGATTTCGGTCGCTACGCGGCTGCATGCAACGCGCAATCCAGAGGCCGTGCAGGCCATGAAGGACCTGCAGTTCGTGGGCACCGGGGAGATCACGGTGCAGGATGTGCTCGAGTCGCGTGTGATCGCTGATCCGCTGCATCTCCTCGAGTGCTGCATGCAGTCGGACGGCGGAGGCGCGGTCGTCATCGCCAGCGCGGATGTGGGGCGCGGCACGCGCAAGCCTCCGATCTGGATCCTCGGGACGGGTGAGGCCACGAAGTACCGGCAGAACGGTGGGGACATCACGACGAGCGCAGGGGCTCAGAGTGGTCCGATCGCCTTTGGCGAGGCACAGGTCACACCCGACGAGATCGACGTCGCGATGATCTACGACTCATTCTCGATCACGGTCGCCGTCTGCCTTGAGGATCTCGGCTTCTGCAAGAAGGGCGAAGTGAAGGACTTCATCAAGGACGAGCGTCTTCGCTTCGATAGCCCGCTGAAGCCCGCCCTGAACACGGATGGTGGAGGACTCTCCTCCAATCATCCAGGGATGCGCGGGATCTTCCTCCTGCTTGAGAGCGTGCGGCAGCTGCGAGGTGAGTCGACCTCGCAGGTCGAAGGTGCCCAACTGGCCGTTGCCCACGGCAATGGCGGCGCCCTTGGCGGAAGCCACTCCGGGGGCACCGTCATCCTCGGACGAGACTAGCGTCGCAGGCAGGAGTACCGACATGGCGAATCGACCGCAGCCCCGCTTCCCCGAGCCCCACACGGAACCCTTCTGGTCCGCGGTGCAGGAAGGGCGGCTGACCTACCAGACGTGCGATGACTGCAACGATGTGGTCTTCACGCCTCGGCTCCTCTGCACCAGCTGCGGGTCCAGCAGTCTGACGCGGCGCGACTCGAAGGGCGAGGGGCAGATCTACACGTTCACCGTCGTTCGGCAGAACCGAAACCCGGCGTTCGCGGAGATGGGCGCCTACGTACTCGCCTGGGTGGACCTGGACGAAGGCTTCCGCATGCTCTCGAACATCGTCGGCGTTCCCGATCCCACGGCCGACCTTGAGATCGGTCAGCGCGTGAGCGTGGAGTTCGAACAGCAGGAGTCGGGCCCATACCCAATTCCAGTGTTTCGGCCCATCTAGCCGTACTGACCACACAGGTTGGTGACGCGGGGTAGATGACCGAAGGGGACCTCCTGAGGAAGGTGTGGCTACCACAGCCACCCGACTCCAGGAGGTCCTCAGTGCACGCTAACGCGAAACTCACCCCGGCGGGACGACTGCTGCTGGTGCAGCGCATCGCCGCTGGCCGGCCGATCGCCCACGTCGCCCGCGAGATGGGAGTGGCCCGTCAGACGGCGAGCCGCTGGTGGCATCGCTGGTTGGCCGAGGGGGCGGAGGCGCTGTATGACCGGTCGTCCCGACCGCACCGCAGCCCCCGTCGCACAGCGCGCTCGCTGGAACACCGCATCAAACGCGCCCGCTGTCGTCTGAAGCTAGGGCCCGTTCGCATCGCCGACCGACTCGGACTCGCCCCCTCCACGGTCTACCGGGTGCTCCACCGACTCGGCCTGCACCGGCTCGCCTGGCTCGACCGGCCGACGGGACGGACGATCCGCCGCTACGAGCACCTCCATCCGGGCGACCTCATGCACGTCGACGTCAAGAAGCTGGGGCGCATCCCCGCCGGCGGCGGCTGGAAGGTGCACGGCCGCGGCCAGGCGGGGAGACGGCCGCGGGTGGCTACGCCTACATCCACTCCGCAGTCGACCACCATTCCCGCCTCGCCTACAGCGAGGTCCTCGGCGACGAGCAGGCGGAGACCGCCGTCGGCTTCTGGCGTCGTGCGCAGGCCTGGTTCGCCGAGCAGGGCGTGGCGGTGCAGGCGGTGCTCACCGACACCGGATCCGCCTACCGCAGCTCCGCCTTCGCCCGGCTCTGCTCCGAGGCCGGCGTCCGGCACCGCTTCACCCGGCCGTACCGGCCGCAGACCAACGGCAAGGTCGAGCGCTTCAACCGCACGCTGCTCGAGGAGTGGGCCTACGTCCGGGTCTACCGCTCAGGGCGGGCCCGCACTGAGGCCCTCACCCGCTGGCTCCATCAGTACAATCACCGCCGCCGCCACACCGCCCTCGGTGGGTTTCCCCCCCGTCAGCCGCGTCACCAACCTCCCGGCTCAGTACAGCTAGCCCGACTCCGGTCTGAAGCCTTCCACATCAGAATCGGCTTTGGCGACTGAGGAGCGCTGAAAAGTGGCCGGACGAGGTCATTCAGACGCTTGTGGTCTCCCTCACCCTTCATTGGCCACCTTCATTCCGGAGCGAAAGCCGTCGGGCCCCTCCCGTTGACGGAGGCTCAGTGCAGGGAGGCGACCCTAGCTTGCTAGCCGGAAAGAGGGTCGAGCACGAGGGCGTCGCCTTGTCGGCGCAGTTCCCTCGGGAAAATCGACGTGGGACGGCAAGCCAACCCTCAACGCGGCGAAGGAAGTCGCTTCGGCTCCCACCACATCCCCGCCGGGCGCCCGGACCGAGTTCCCGGCACCATCTTGTAAGCGCACTCAGGAAGCCGGGGACACCGCCGCGACGAATCGTGTAGGCTCCCCAAAATGACGCACGTAATTACCGGCGCGCGTGAAGAAGGAGCGGATGGCAATGGTGGGTGTGCTAGATGGCATCCGGGTGCTGGAGTTCTCGCAGATCGTGGCCGCTCCGGTGGCCGGCGTGAACCTCGCAGACTTCGGCGCCGATGTCGTGAAGGTGGAGCCCCCGGGCGGTGAGCAGACGCGCAACACAGCGGCTGTTGTGCCGAAGGAGGGCAAGGGCTTCATGGCCCTGAACCGCGGCAAGCGCTCGCTGGTCGTCGATCTGCACGATGCACGTGGACAAGAGGTGATCCATCGCCTCATCACGGGGATTGACGTGGTGCTAATCAACTACCGCTTCGGCGTACCGGAGCGCCTGGGGATCGACTACGAGACGTTGCGCAAGATTCGCCCGGACCTCATCTACTGGCAGAACACCGGCTTTGGTGAGCGGGGCCCTGAGGCGTACCGCGCGGGCTCGGACGTGGTTGCACAGGCGTACTCCGGGCTCATGGTCAGTGATGCGAAGACCGACGATGTGGGCGCTCCCGACCTCATCTCTATCCCCATTGCGGATCTAGCCTCCGGCTTCGCGGCCGCGATGGGTGTGGGCATGGCACTTTACCATCGCGAGCGCACGGGACGCGGTCAGTACCTCAGCACGTCATTACTGCGCACGTCGCTGTTCCTCCAGGCTGGTGCCGTGATGCGCGAGCCAGTCACCGACGCCGTGCTGCGCGATCCGATGATGGAGGAGATTGTCGCTGCGGGAGGCTCCTACGACTCGATGTTGGCGATTCGCAAGCGCCAGCAGGCGTTGCGTACCTCCTTCCGCCTCTACTACGGCGGGTACAAGGCGAAGGACGGGGCGGTCGTGCTTGGTGCCCTGACGAAGGCGAACCGGGACAAAATGCGTCAGGTGTTGGGCGGGGAAGCCGAGGACAGCGATAGCCCGGACTACGATTCGCTGGCGCCAGAAAGCCAGGAGACAGCGGAGACCTGGAAGGAGCATTACCGCGCCCTCTTCCTGACGCGGACGGTCGACGAGTGGGTCCGGCTGTTCGACGCGGTGGGCGTCCCCGCCTCGCCCGTCCGTCCGCCGGAGGTACTGGCGGATGATCCCCAAGTACAGGCCGACGAGATGGTCTGGGACGTGGAGCACAGCGTGACGGGACGGCAGCGAGTGGTCGGTCCCGCAGTGCTGATGTCTGAGACACCGACCCGCGTGCAGCGCGCCGCGCCAGCGCTCGGGGAACACTCCGCGGAGGTACTCATCGAGCACGGTTTCGCGCCGGAGGAGATCGCGAAGTTGTGCGAGGCCGGGATACTCGTCCGGCTATAGCCAGCTCCTGGCAAGCGGCGACGCAAGCGGGCGAGTCACCACCTGGTTGGTTGTCCCTCCGGGCCCGCGCGGTCGACTCGGCGGCCTCCGACCCCCCAGCCGTGCCTCACACCTCGCTGGTCAGTACAGCTAGGCCGTCGAAGGCGGCGCCGCCGATGGAGACACCGGCTGGGCTGCCTCCGCGACCGGGTCGAGCGCACCGTAGTTCCAGTTGGGCCGGTAGCCGTCGAGTTCTAGGGTCTGTGGCCAGATCTCGAACAGTTGATCGATGTCGATCATCGGCTCCGGGGACCACAGGAAGCGCTCCTGCACCGGCTCGCTGTAGAGCGTGATGCGATGGCCGGAAGCACCGTATACGCGACTGTTGGAGATGCGGCCCTCGTCCGAGGCGAGCCAAACGGCGATCGGGGCCACGTTCTTCGGGTCACGAGCCGTCCCGGCTGCGCTCTCGCTGGGAGATGGCCCCGTCGGGTTCACGCCCCTGCCACGGTCGGTCATGCGGGTGGACGCGCCCGGGGCGATACAGTTGCACGTGACCCCGTACCGCTCCAGTGCGCGGGCGTTTGAGCGCATCAGTCCGAGCTTGGCGTTGTGGGCCGCGGAGTAGTTCGGCTGCCCCGCCGAACCGCTCAGGCCCGCCCCTGACGTGAAGTAGATGATGCTGCCGCCGTGGTCGCGCTGCGATCGCCACCAGATCGAGGCGAATCGCGTCATCGCGAAGCAGCCCTTGAGGTGCGCCCGGACCACGCCGTCCCAGTCGTCCTCCGTCATATTGAAGATCATCCGCTCGCGCAGAATGCCGTGCGCGCACACGAGGCTGTCGATCTTGCCCCACGTCTCGAGCGTGAGCCGCACCGTCTCCTCGGCGACGTCCATCTCGGCGATGTCGCCGATGGCCCCGATGGCCTCGCCGCCCGCGGCCCTGATCTCGTCGACCACGGCGTTCACGCGCGTTGGATCGGTTCCCATGCGGCCTTCGACGTCGGCACCGGTGTCGGCAACGACGACCTTGGCGCCCTGCTCGGCAAACACTCGGGACAGCCAACTGCCGATGCCGCCCGCGCCGCCCGTGATGATCGCGACCTTCCCGTCCAGATGCTTCGTGGTCATTCTCGTCTCCCGCCTGTTTGTGCTCTCGAGGTGTGGGTGGCAGCTGCTTGCTACGGTGCGGCCCGCGGCGGCTGCTGTACGTACAACCCGTCGGCCGCCGCGAGGGTCCGGGGCATCAGCTCGAACAGCGCGTCGATGTCCCAGAACGGCGCGGTCGACAGCAGGCTGCGCTCGGCCTCCGGCTCGCGCCACATCGTGATGGTGTTCCCGGTCGCGCCGATCACGCGACCCGTGATCCGAGCGCCCTCGTCTGACGCCAGATAGACGATCGGCGGGACGACGTTCTTCGGATCGCGGGCTGAGGCCTCTGCGCTCTCACTGTCCGGGCGGCCGTCGCCGCTTTGCTGGGCGTTCAGTGAGCGGTCGGTCATCCGCGTCGCCGCGCCAGGCGAGATGCAGTTCGCCGTCACGCCATAGCGCGCCAGGCCCTGCGCGCAGGACAGCATCAGCCCAATCTTGCCCGATTGCGCAGCGGAATAGTTCGGCTGGCCGGCGCCGCCGGTGATCCCCGCGGTGGAGGTGAAGTAGATCAGACGTCCACCATGGGTACGCTGCTGCCGCCACCAGATCGAGGCGAACTTGGTCGGTGCGAAGCATCCCTTGAGATGGGTGCGGACCACGCCGTCCCACTCGTCCTCCGTCATGTTGAAGATCATCCGCTCGCGGAGGATCCCGTGTGCGCAGACGAGGGTGTCGAGCTGACCCCACGTGTCGAGCGCCGTGCGGACGAGGCTCTCCGCGAAGTCCATGTCTGCCACGTCGCCAGCGGCGCCCACGGCCTCGCCGCCCGCGGCCTTGATGTCGTCGACGACCGCGTTGACCTTCGAGGGATCGACCCCCATGCGGCCTTCGACGTCAGCGCCGGTGTCGGCAACGATAACCTTCGCGCCCTGCTGCGCGAAGATGCGGGAGATCCAACTCCCCATGCCCCCAGCGCCACCCGTCACGATCGCCACTTTCCCGTCCAGATGCTGGGCCAACTGTCCCTCCTCGCTGCTGCATCTCCGTTGGGTGGCGGACCGACGCAGTTCCGCCGCCTGCGGGTTGCCCGTGCCGCAGTCATGGGCGGCCCGGTGCGGTCGGTGAACTCCCTGCCGGAGCACTCTGGCGACCGCCCGTTTGACGCTGACTGTACAGTTGGGCGGTTAGAATAACAAACGTGATGGACAGTTGCCCAACCGGGCGATCGCCACAGAGGAAGGTGCACCATGACTCCAAACATGGGCAATTACTGGACGAAACGACGGATCAGCCGCCGGGGTGCGCTTCGCGGGGTGGGGATTGCGACGGCCGGGCTCGCCGGGGCTGCGCTCGTCGGGTGCGGCGGCGAGGACGAGGGGGGCACTCCCGAGGCGGGTCAGACCGGCGCTGCCAACGGCGCGGCCTCGTCGCCGACGACCGTCACTGGCCCTCCCGGCGAGGTGCGCCTCGCTCCCGGCTATTACGAGGGGGCGATCCCCCCGACAGTCGCCGAATCTGACCCCCTCGCCCACGGGCGGTACGGCGGGACGCTCAACACGAGGTATCTTGACCCGCCGCAGATGAACTTCAACCAGGTCCTGTCGTGCACGGTCAACACGACGATGGACTACACGAAGAACAAGCTCACGCGCGCCGTCTTCGGCCCCAAGGCCGACCCGAACCTCATCGACATCGAGGGTGATCTTGCCGAATCGTGGGAGGTCAGCGACGACGCTACCGAGTTCACGTTCCACCTGCACAAGGGCGTGAAGTTCCATAACGTCGCACCGGTTCAGGGACGAGAGTTCACCTCCGAAGACGTCCGGGTGTCCGTCGAGCGCTACCAGGCCGGTGGTGTCCAGAAGGACGTCTGGTCGCCCGTCACATCGATCGAGACGCCGGATGACTACACGGTCAAGTTCACGCTCGACCAGCCCTTCGTTGACTTCCCGCGCAACATCGCGGCGTGGTCGCACATGGACGCGAAGGAAATCGCCACGGACGAAGACTTCTTGAAGGAACACGCGGTCGGCACGGGGCCGTTCATTCAGGAGCTGTGGACGCGGAACGAGCAGTCGGTCTTCGTCCGGCACCCCGAGTATTTCGAGGAGGGTCTGCCCTTCCTCGACCGGGTGACCGCTGCCGTGCAGAACGATGGCGCGGCCGTGCGGGCCGCCTTCGAGACTGACAACCTGTTTGACTGGAGCACGGACCACGAGGAGGAGGCGGAGGACGTACTCGGGGCGGGCGACGACCGCGTTTACTGGAAGATCTACCGTGCGCAGGGCGCCAACACCAACGGCTTCCACTTCCAGATGAAGAATCCAACCTTCCAGGACGAGCGCGTGCGCCGGGCCTACTCACTGGCGATTGACCGGGTTGAGTTCGACGCCGCGCAGTTCGACGGTGACGGTGGCGGCTACTCGCTGATCCCGATCGCCTGGCAGGTGCTCCACGATTCGCTGCCCACCCTGGAGTCCCAGGGGGAGTGGTATCAGTACGACCCGCAGAAGGCCAGCCAGTTGCTACAGGCAGCGGGCTACAGCGCGGACAGCCCGGTCACTGCGGACGCGCCCGTCTGGTACTACCGACGCGAATACGGCGGGCTGTTGGTGCCGATGTACTCGATGGTTCCGGAGCTGGAGTTTAACTTCCGCGAGGTCGACAACCCGACCGCGGTAACGATGCTGAATAACCGGGACTTCGAAGACACGGTCAATATCGTGTGGGGGCCACCCTCCTACTCGGTCGACCAGGTGACTTACCCCTGGTATCTGTCGACGGGTGGCCTCAACCACAACAACGTCGACGACGCCAAGATGGACGAACTGGTGGTCGCGCAACGAGGGGAGCAGGATCCGGAGGCGCAGTTGGATCTCTGGCGCCAGATCGAGGCCCGCATCCTCGATCAGGTATGGGATGTCTTCATCCCGGACAATATCTATCGGCGCGAGTTCTGGCACAATTACGTCGTCAACTACCGCCCCCACGGCATTGGTGACACCACGTGCTACGGCAACGGTGTCGTGCGGGCTATGTGGCTGGATGAGGGTGCTCCCGGCAGCTCATAAGCTCCAACATTGCCAGTTCCCTCTGGGGCACGGGGCCACCTACGGTGGCCTTCGTGCTGTCTGCCGCCATGGCAGTGCTTCGAGATGAGGTCTCGTTCAGTTATGCCGTGAGGCTGCGCGTGTAGCGAACGTTCCCAGGGCAGAGTCGTCCGCCCCCTGTGGGGAGGTGGCGAGGGGCTGGTTGGTATCCAGTCGTCGCTTCGTCGGACGGACGCACCGTCAGGTGCTGCCCCGAGGGCGGATTCTGCAGCCGGCGGATGCGAAGACGCGACATCCTCAGCGTCTTTTGGCCGAGAAGGCGGTGAATACCCTGGCGCGTCGTTCGAAGCCGACCGTGTGCGCTCATCGGCGCCGTCGCTGGCCGAGGAATGGGACTGATGCTCGCCTGCGACTTCGTCGTGGCGAACATCACAGCAGAGATCGTTCCAGCCTTCTCACGCGTCGGCCTCAGTCCCGACAACAACGCAGTAGGCAAGAACCTGCCCCGGCGCATCGGCTACAACCGCGCACTTCTGTTCCTTCTCCTCGGTGAGGCCGTATCGGCTGAACGCGCTTTGGAGTGGGGGCTCGTGGATCGGGTCTACGACCCGGAGGCGTTCGAAGAAGGTGTTGCAGCTTCAGCGGGTGCACTCGCAGCGGTCCCGCCTGTGACGGCCTCACTGACGAAGCGTCTGCTGAGTGATGCTCCGTCGCTCCCGACGCACCTCGCGACCTCCTACGAGCAGCTCCTGGTGGGGCTCTCAACCGCGAGTGGCGACGGGGGTTGCCCGGGAGGCCCTTCCGAGTCGCTTGTCTGGGAGGGACGCGCCGCCCCCTCGCTAGCTCACACCGCGTGAGAAACCGGTGCCATTCGCCCGCGAGCACTTCTCGAACTGACATTCCGGCTGGTCCGAGCTGGCGGCAGAAGGCCTCGCCGTCCTCACCGATAGGAGGTCGCGGCCAGAGGAACGACGTCGGGTCGTTGAGGCCAGATCCTCCTGGAAAGCGGATGGTGCTGAAGCCTTCGGGTGGCGCGCGAGAAGT
>Ga0209024_1000568_pt1 | contig 57162 bp, 49 predicted proteins | sample AutmiccommunBRH5_FD_187380 | JGI IMG/M metagenome (GOLD analysis project Ga0209024, IMG submission 187380) | Deep subsurface microbial communities from Mt. Terri, Switzerland - Autotrophic microbial communities BRH/5 (SPAdes) (version 2) | ecosystem: Environmental > Aquatic > Deep subsurface >... | reverse complement strand
CTGCGCGCGAAGTTGGCACAAACGCGCGTGAAAGACTCGCTGTTCAATCAGCCTTATCAGGAATCGAAAGAAGACAAGGCTGCTGCTGAAGCCGCCGCTTCCGGTCAGCCTGGTGCGGGCAATAACAAACCCAAGAACAAAACTGCTGCGCCTGTGGCGTTTTTGTTGGGTGGCAATCCTCGCAACTGAACTGCGTAACCAATGCCTACCGCGCAGCTTGTGCTGACCGGTAGTTGGCCCACACAGGGGTCGCCAATTCAAGCCACTGCGAAGCAGCAGTGGCTTTTATTTTGCCTAAACCAAAGTGCTGCCACACGGTGTTCAAATTCGGTACTGGGTCGTGTTCAGGCACTGCCAGTGCCCCGGTTTGTTTGGAAAGTTTTTGCCCGTCTGCGGCCAGTATCACCGGCAGGTGCCAGTAGGCCGGGGGTGGGGTGAAGTGGTTTTCATGGGCCCCGCTTTGCAATGCTTGCCAAAGCGCAATTTGCCGCGCCGTGGTGTCGGTTAAATCTTCGCCGCGCACAATGTGGGTCACCTGGCTGGCCAGGTCGTCAACCACCACCACCAAGTGATAAGCCCAAAAACCATCGCCCCGTTTCAATACAAAGTCGCCGCTGCTGGTGTTCAAGTCGTCGCTGAATTGCCCCAGCCTGTGGTCGTGCCATTGAACGGGTTCCGCTGGGCAGCGGAAACGTATGGCGCGTGCTTCTCGCGCAACAGGCATACCGTGTCGGCAGGTGCCGGGGTAAATGCGGTTTTCGCCGGGGGCTCGGTGTGAGTTGGCCTCGTCAATTTCTTTTCGGGTGCAGGCGCAGGGGTAGGTCAGGTTTTTGTCTTGCAATTGTTTAAGCGCTGCTTGATACACAGCATGCCGTTGCGATTGCACCCACACCTCGCTTTGCCACTGCAGACCATGGCGTTTCAATGTATGCACTATGTGTTCAACCGAGGCTGCATCACAGCGCCCTTCGTCGATGTCTTCAATGCGCAAAAGCCATTGCCCTTGGTGTACTTTTGCATCCAGAAAGCTGCCCAGTGCCGCGGCCAATGAACCCAGGTGCAGCGGCCCGGTGGGCGAGGGGGCAAAGCGGCCAATGTAGTTTGCGTGTGCAGACATGTGGTTGAAGGTTTATTGCGCTGGCTGAAAGTTTAACTGCACGGTGGCCAGGTGTTTCGTCCACCAGTCCAGTGCTTTGCCCTGGCTGCCGCGTTGCCAGGCAAAACACAGGCTGCTTTGGCGGGTGCTGTCTTCAGTTTTTTTCACAATCAACTCGCCATTCGCTACCTCTTGTTCAATCAAATTCCATGGCAACCAACCACAACCCAAAGCAGCCAGTTGTGCTTTCACTTTGGCTTGCAGGTTGGGTACAGTCAGCACGGCCTGCCCACTTTGCAGGCCGAAGGTGAGCGGTTTGAAGTTGCGAGAGGTGTCGCCCACAGCCACAGCCCGGTAATGGCGAATGGTGTCGATGCACACAGGTTCCTGTGCTTGGGCCAATGGGTGATTGGGTGCCACAGCAAATACAAACAGCGATTGACCAAAACTTTGAATATGAAGACCCGTGGCGCTGGCAAACTGGTTTTGGTCAAGCCTGCTGCCAATCAAGAGGTCGGCTCGACCGGAATACAAAGCCTCCCAAGTGCCAGACAACACTTCGCTGGAAAAGCGCAGCCGGGTAGGGCTTTCCAGTGCATCAAAGGCCTGTATCCACGGTATTGCTTGCTCGAACGGCACCACGGAATCGAGCACGATGCGCAATTCGGCTTCCCAGCCGCTGGCCACCGCTTTCACGCGCTTGGTCAGTGCCTCGGTGCTTTCCAGCAGCTTGCGGCCTTCCTCCAGCAAGGCTTTGCCTGCTGGCGTTAATTTGGCTTTGTGGCCTGAACGGTCGTAGATCAGCACATCCAGGCTTTCTTCAAGTTGCCGCAATTGGTAGGTGATGGCCGAGGGTGCTTTGTTCAAGGCCACTGCGGCAGCTGCAAAACTGCCCCGCGCTTCGATCAATTCAAGCAGAGCAAGGCTGTCGAGGTTGATGGTCATGGATTCAGTTTTTTTGAATGAGTTCATCAAATTCTACGCCTTGTTTGACTGTATGGCACCACCTACACTGAACCTATCATTCAACAGGAGGTTGAACATGTTCCAGATCAGAAAATCAAACGAACGCGGTTATGCCAACCATGGTTGGCTTGAGAGCTATCACAGCTTCTCTTTTTCCAGCTACTACGACCCCAAGCACATGGGTTTCGGCTCGCTGCGCGTGATTAATGAAGACTGGGTTCAGCCGCAAACAGGTTTTGGCACGCACGGCCACCGTGACATGGAAATTATTACCTACATGCTGGGCGGCGAACTGAGCCATCAGGACAGCTTGGGCGGTGGTTCAGCCATCAAGCCCAACCAGATCCAGCGCATGAGTGCGGGCACCGGCATTCGCCATTCAGAAATGAATGCGCACAAAACCGATGTGGCGCACCTGTTGCAAATCTGGATTGAGCCCTCTGTAACAGGCGTTGATCCCGGTTACAAAGACCACGATCTGGATGTGGGCAGCATCACGGGCCAGTTGGGTTTGGTGGTCACCGGCGACAGGAATGAAGCACAAGCGAAGAACATCGCCTTTATTCACCAGGACGCAAAAATGTACGCAGGTCGACTAACCGGGCAAAGCGTGCACCGTGAACTGGACCCCGCGCGCAAAGGCTATTTTCACGTGGCCAAGGGCGAAGTAACCGTGGGTGATGTGCTGTTGCAAACCGGAGATGCCTTGCTGATCAGCGGCGAACGTGAACTGAATTTTGATGTGAGCGGACAGGCTGAAGTGTTGTTCTTTGACTTGCCCACATAAATTTTTATCAAGGAGAGTTGACATGACACAAGTAGCAATTGTTTATCACAGCGGTTACGGCCACACAGCCAAGGTGGCCGGGTTTGTTCAGCAGGGCGTAGACGCAGTACCTGGTGTTCAAAGTCACCTCATTTCAGTCAATGACGTGAACGACGACGCATGGGACGTTCTGGCCAAGGCCGATGCAATTATTTTCGGTTCACCCACCTACATGGGTGGCGCGTCTGCTGACTTCAAAAAGTTTGCCGATGCGTCCAGCAAAGTGTGGTTTAACCAAGGCTGGAAAAACAAGGTTGCCGGTGGTTTTACCAACTCCATGTCGATGAGTGGCGACAAACTTAGCACCCTGCAGTACTTCGTCACCTTTGCCATGCAGCACGGCATGATTTGGGTGGGCAGCGCAACACCGGGTGCCCAAAAGCCAGGCGATGTGAATGAGCTGAACCGCGTGGGTTCCTGGGTGGGTGTGATGACCCAATCGGACAACGCGCCTGCGGACGTGACTCCGCCTGCTTCTGACCTGGAAACTGCAAAAATTTATGGCAGTAGGGTGGCGGAGTTTGCGAGGAAGCTGTCTGCCTAATAGTTTGTCCAAGACGTGAATAGGCTGTAATCAAATATCCGTTTGCGGATAAAATGGAGGGATGACAAATCCATCCCCCACATTGCCTTCCACTTTTGTTCACCTGCGCATGCACACCGAGTTTTCGGTGCTCGATGGCATGGTGCGCGTTGGCGAGGCCGTGAAGGCCGCCGCAGGCTGCGGTATGCCTGCGCTGGCCATTTCTGATCTGTCCAACCTGTTTGGCTTGATCAAGTTTTATGGCAAGGCGCGTGGCGCGGGTGTAAAGCCGATTGCAGCTTGCGATGTGTGGATCGAAAGCGATCGCGATGAAGAACAACCTGCCCGTGTGCTGTTGCTGGTGCAAAACCACACTGGTTATTTGCAGCTGTGCGAGCTGCTAAGCCGTGCCTTTTTGCGCAATCAGAAACGCGGTAAAGCCACCTTGAAATTTGAGTGGTTTGATGAGGTGGGCTGCGAGGGCTTGATCGCAGTTTCAGGTTTCGTGAATTCCGATATTGGCCAGTTTTTGCTGGGCGGCAACATGGCCCGCGCGGAAGATTCCGCCCGCAAGTTCATGCGGTATTTTGAAGGCCGCTACTACATCGAGCTCCAACGTGATGGTTCTACCCAGGCTGAAAACCTGGTGAATTTAAGTTGTCAGCTGGCTGCCAAATTGCAACTGCCGGTTGTGGCCACGCACCCCATTCAGTTTTTAAAGCCCGAAGACTTCCGCGCGCATGAAGCGCGGGTGTGCATTGCGCAGGGCGAAATATTGTCGAACCCGCGCAGGCCGCGCCGTTTCACCGAAGAACAGTATTTCAAAACTGCGCAAGAAATGGCGGAATTGTTTGCCGACATTCCCAGTGCCATTCGCAACAGCATTCGGATTGCCCAGCGCTGCAACTTAACGCTTGAATTGGGCAAACCCAAACTGCCAGCATTCCCCACGCCCGATGGCATGACGCTGGACGATTACCTGGTGCATTTGTCCAAGGAAGGCCTGGAAAAACGGTTGGTCCACCTGTTCCCGAACATTGAGGAACGGGAAAAAATGCGCCCGGAATATGAAGCGCGTTTGAAAATTGAATGCGACACCATTATCGGCATGGGCTTTCCCGGTTACTTCCTGATTGTTCAGGATTTTATTAACTGGGGCAAAAGCAATGGCGTGCCAGTTGGGCCCGGTCGGGGTTCGGGTGCCGGTTCGCTGGTGGCGTATTCATTGGGCATTACCGACCTGGATCCGTTGCGTTACGACTTGCTGTTCGAACGATTCTTGAACCCCGAGCGGGTTTCAATGCCCGACTTTGACATCGACTTTTGCCAAGACAACCGCGACCGCGTAATCGACTACGTGAAGCAAAACTATGGGCGTGATGCGGTTAGCCAAATTGCCACCTTCGGTACCTTGGGTGCGAAGGCGGTTATTCGTGACGCAGGCCGCGTGCTCGACATGCCCTATATGTATTGCGATGGCCTGTCGAAACTGATTCCGCAAACCCCGGCCGACCCCTGGGACCTGGACCGCGCCATGGCAGACGAACCCACGTTCCGTGAACGTGTGGAAAACGAAGACGAAGCCAAAGAAATTATCGCGGTGGCAAGGCCCCTTGAAGGCCTGACCCGGAACGTGGGCATGCATGCCGGTGGTGTACTTATTGCGCCGGGCAAGTTGACCGACTTTTGCCCCTTGTACTGTGCCGATGGTTCCACTGATTCTGTGGTGTCGCAGTACGACAAAGACGACGTGGAGGCCGTGGGCCTGGTGAAGTTCGACTTCCTGGGTCTGCGCAACCTGACTATCCTGGACTGGGCTGTGCGCTGGGTGCGCGAAAACTACGAAGACCAGCGCGAATTCCGTTTGGAAGACTTGCCGCTTGATGACCCTGCGGTGTACCAGTTATTCTCGGATGGAAACACCACGGCGGTGTTTCAGTCTGAATCGCGCTCTGCGAAAGACCTGGAAAAGAAGCTGAAGCCCGACAACTTCGAAGACATCATCGCCTTGATGGCGCTGAACCGCCCCGGCCCGCTGGGTTCGGGCATGGTAGACGACTTCATTGCCCGTAAAAAAGAAACCTCGAAAACCGGCAGGGGGCGCGCCGAATGGTACTTCCACCCCAAGCTTGAAGGCATTCTGAAAAGCACTTACGGTGTGATTGTTTACCAAGAGCAGGTGATGCTGGTTGCCCAGATTCTGGCGGGCTACAGCTTGGGTGGTGCTGACCTTTTGCGGCGTGCCATGGGTAAAAAGAAGCCCGAAGAAATGGCCAAGCAGCGTGAAATCTTCACGACCGGTGCAACCGAGCGTGGGGTAGATCCGGCGGTGGCCAAGCAACTTTTCGACTTGATGGAAAAGTTTGCGGAATACGGTTTCAACAAATCGCACTCGGCAGCCTACGCGCTGATCGCGTACCACACCGCGTGGTTGAAGGCGCATTACCCAGCCGAGTTCATGGCTGCGTCCATGAGTTCAGACATGGATGACACCGACAAGGTAAAAATCTTTGTTGAAGACGCCATGGCCATGTGCCAGGTACCCGGCAAAAAGGCCGGTACCACGGTCAGCATGTTGGGCCCGGATGTGAATGAATCCAACTTCCGTTTTACTGCGGTGCGCATTGATGGCGAAAAACGCGCCAGTGCAATTCGCTATGGTTTGGGTGCGGTGAAAGGCACCGGGCAAGCTGCTTGCGAAGCCATCGTGGCCGAACGAAATGCCAATGGCCCGTTCACTGATCTGTTTGATTTTGTAAAGCGGGTCGACAGCAAACAAATTAACCGCAGGGTGATTGAAGCGCTGATTCGCGCTGGTGCATTCGACGCATTGAACCCCGACCGCGCCAAGTTGTTGGCCAGTTCAGGCCAGGCCATGGAATGGGCTGCGCAGCAAGCCGCCACTGCTGCGCAAGTCAGCTTGTTTGGCGAGGCCTTGGGCGGAGACGCACCACCTGCACTGGTCGAAGTACCCACCTGGAGCGAACGCGAAAAGCTTCAGTATGAAAAAGCGGCACTGGGTTATTACTTCAGCGGGCACTTGTTCAAAGCCGACGAAGACAAAGTGCGCCAGTTTGTAAAACTGAAGTTGAAAGACCTCTCGCCGGGTCGCGATTTGGTGTGGATGGCAGGCGTAATTGCTTCGCTTCGCACCATGATGACCAAGCGCGGAAAAATGGCAATCGTGTTGCTGGATGACTCAACCGCGCAGGTCGAATTGTCTATTTTCAATGAACAGTTTGAAGCCAACCGCAACCTGCTGAAGGAAGATTCGCTGTTGGTGTTGCAGGGCAAGGTGTCTGAAGATTCTTACACCGGTGGTTTGCGAATTTCTGCCGAGAATCTGCATTCACTGGCCAGTGCGCGGGCGCATTTTGTCAGCCGCTTGCGCCTCAGCATGAACGGGCAATCCGATGCAGAAAAATTGCGCGCCATACTGGAGCCCTTCCGTGATCCTGAACAAGGTTGCTTGGTTGAAATTGACTACCACAACGGCCAGGCTGCTTGCGTGGCGCAGTTGAGCAGTGAATGGAAAGTGCGACCCGAAGAAGACTTGCTGATTGAAATGCAGGGTTTGTTGGGTGCGGGCAATGCCAAGTGGGTGTTTGGCTAGACCAAACTGCGGTTTATTTCTCCAACTCGTCGGGGTTGCCCGATTCCGCACTGAAAACCGCCATTTCCCTTGTTGAATGTATTCTTGCTCACCGAATCAGGCAAACCCACTGCCGAGTTGGCGAGCGACTGGCACTCGCGCTGATTGGATCGACCAACACAAACAGGCGAATCACAACCGTGTAAACTTCGACCATTCAATCCACGTTCACGCTGCATGCCAGAAATCACCGATTACACCGCCAAAGGCCTTTACAAGCGCCTGCTCTCCTACAGCCTGCGCTATTGGCCGCTGTTCACCACCTCGCTGATTGCTTTGGTGTTTGCAGCCGTTACCGAGCCCCTGTTCGCCAGCCTCATGAAACCGCTGATCGACGAGAACTTTTCGGGTGAACGCACCGAGTTGGCCAAGTGGTTGCCCGTTATCATCATCGTGCTGTTTCTTGTTCGCGGCTTGGCCACTTACATCAATGAATACTGCAGTGCCAAGCTGGCGGGCCTGGTGGTTCACGACCTTCGTTTCGACATGCTTTCTCGCATCTTGCGTTTTCCAAACGCCTATTTTGTCGAGCAGCCCGCAGGCAAAATTATATCCACAGTGTCCACCAACGTAGACGCGGTGACTGAAGCGGGGTTCAACATCATCACCGTGCTGATTAGAGACGGGGCTATCGTGATCGGCTTGATGGCAATTTTGTTGTACACCAATTGGCAGCTCACCCTGATTTGCTTCGGCATTTTGCCGCTGATTGCAATTGGTGTGTCTGTGGCTGCCAAGCGTTTGAATCGTTTTGCACACAGCGCCCAAACATCACATGCAGACTTGGTTCAAAGCATTTCCGAGGTGATTGGTGCTCAAAAAATCATCAAGATTTACGGTGCACAGAAAGTAGAAACCGAGCGCTTCATGAAAAGCGCAGATGAAATCATGAAGTCGCGCGTGAAGCTTGTGGCCACCAGTGCAGCGAACTCTGCGATTGTTCAGTGGATACTGGCTGCGGCCGTGGCTGCGGTGGTTTATTTCGCAGGCATTCTGGCTGAAAGCAACAGCATGACCGCGGGCGATTTTGCTTCCTTCATGACCGCGATGATGATGCTGCTGGCCCCGGTCAAGCGTCTCACCAATATCAACCAGCAATTGCAAAAGGGCCTGGCGGCGGCAGACAACGTATTTCGTGTGGTTGATCGCTCCATCGAAAGCTCCAGCGGTACCCACACCACGGACCGTGCCCTGGGTTACATCGAGTTCAACGGTGTCAGTTTGTCATTCCCTGGTGCAGACGCCCCCACACTGAATAGCATCAATTTGTGGGTGAAACCCGGCCAAACGGTGGGTATTGTGGGTGTTTCCGGTGGGGGCAAGTCTACGTTGATCAACTTGCTTCCGCGCTTTCTGGACCCATCAAGCGGTGTGGTGAAACTGGACAGTGTTGATTTGAAGCAATGGGATTTGCAGTGCCTTCGTCGCCAAATTGCAGTGGTTACTCAGGAAAGTCATTTGTTGAATGACACCGTGCGCAACAACATTGCTTATGGCGAAATGCGGGGTGCCAGCGACGAAGCCATACTGGAAGCAGCCCGCATGGCCAACGCCTTGCCCTTTATTGAAAAGCTGGAAAACGGGCTTGATACCGTGTTGGGCGACAATGGCCTGCGCCTGTCAGGTGGCCAGCGCCAGCGTATTTCAATTGCCCGCGCTTTTCTTAAAAACGCACCTATATTGATACTGGATGAAGCCACTTCTGCGCTGGATTCCGAAGCCGAGCGCGAAGTTCAGGAAGACATGGAACGCTTGCGCCACGGCCGCACAACCCTGGTGATTGCGCACCGCCTTTCCACCTTGACCACGGCCGATTTCATCATTGTGCTGGACCAAGGCAAGCTGATTGAGCAGGGCACCCACCAAGAGTTGTTGGCCATGCAAGGCAAGTACCATTACCTGCATTCCATTCAGAATCAATCGCAAACTTAGTCGACCAGTTTGTCCACAGATTGAATGACCACCTCGGTGGGGATTGCGGCCAACAAGCGCGTGGGGTCGTCGGTATTAATGCTGTCAGGGTGGGGCAGAGGCCCATAATCACCCGCATAGATCACCGTTGCTTTGTCTGACCAAGGTCGCCATTCCTGCACCCAGGAAGGGCCGAACAAGGCCACTTGTGGCACATTCAATGCTGCGGCCATGTGCATGGGCGCTGAATCCACACCCACATAAAATTTGCACAGTTTCAGCAAGGCCGCCAGTAAAGGCAGGCTCATTTTTCCACCCACGTTCACCAACTTCCCCAGTTTCCCTGAAGCCGCGCCAAGCCTGTTGCGTGCCAGCTGTTCAATTTCCGCTGTGGTGGCCATCTCAACCGGGTCGGGGCTACAAGTTAACACCACATGCAAGCCTTTTTTAAGCAGGTGCACCACCACGTCTGCAAACTTGTCGTCTTCCCAACATTTGAAGGGCCAGCGTGCGGCAGGGTGAATCAGAACAAACGGTTCGCCAATGCCTTGTTCGGTCAACATGTGATCAGCTTTTTCAAGGTTCTCCGGGCTTGGGCGCAGTACCATTTCACCGCGAATGCTGCGTGGGTTGATGCCCAAAGCCTGCAGGCACAGCAGATTCAGCTCCACAGCGTGGGCTTGCCCACGGGCCGGGGGTACAACACGGTCGGTAAAGCATGCGTGCCACAAGGCTTTGTCGCGTTTGGCGCAGGCCATTTGTACCCGAACGGGTGCTTTGGAAAACCGGGCCACCAGCGCGCCAATCCATTGATCGGTCAAATGCACCACGGCGTCGTAACGGGTTTGTCGAACCTTGAACACCAGACCCAGTTCTGTTTTCAGGCGCGCAAAGCCTTTCAGCTTGCGATCAATGCACAACACCTGGTTCAAATGCGGGTTGTTCTGTAGCAAGGGCGTGGTTTCTTTGTAAATCAGCGTGTCCACTTGCGCGCCCGGAAACTGATCGTACAGGGCGTGGTACAGCGCCGTAGTTAAAAGCACATCACCATGGTGTCTTAATTTAATCACCAGAATTTTTTGCAAGGTATTTCAGCCCAGGATTGTTTAGAGTGAATTCACGCCCATGCGCTTACCAAGGCGCATTAAACTGACGACGTAAGATAGAGCGAATATAGACCGCGACTCGAACCAATTTTGCCCTCAAATTCAAATGACCCCCATTTTCTTTTCTGAAAGTTCCAAAAACATCGGCGGTCAAGAGCTGCAGTTGCTTGAACAAGCGGTAGGCCTGAAAGCCAAAGGGTACGTGCCCTATGTATTGTGCAGGCTTGGCAGCCGAATTTCGCAAGAAGCACACAAGCTTGGCCTGAATGTAGAGCACATCCCTTTTCGCAATGCCATTCACCCACCCAGCGTGCTGAAACTGGCCGCCTTGCTGCGTGAACACAAACCTGTGGCTGTGGTGTGCCACAGCAGTCACGATGCCAATCTTTGTTCCATCACAGTGCACGCACTGGCCAAAGTGGGTTTGTTGAAGCCACGGCCAAGGCTGATCCGTATGCGCACCTACCAGCCTGGCCCAGCCAAAGCGTTTACTTACAACCAGATGTTTGACCAAACTTTCACGCCCAGCCAGGCGTTGAAAGATCAACTGCTTCAAAACAGCGGAGTTCTGCCTGAAAAAATTGGCGTGCTGTACCCCGGCATTGATTTCGAAGGCATTGCCGCTGCTGCCTCACTTGGCCTGCCCGCTGAACTGGACGAGCGGTTAAATGACCTGCAGCAACGCCCGGTTATTGCGCATGCCGCCATGTTCAGGGTTGAAAAGGGTCACAGTTTCATGCTGCAGGTGGTCAAGGCTTTGCTGCCACGTTTTCCGAATTTGTTGTACGTGGGGGCAGGCGAGGGTGAAACCCGCCAAGCCATTGAAACCGAGGTGCAGCGTTTGGGTTTGGCGCCGCATGTGGTGCTGCCCGGCATGCTGAACCCGGTTGCGCCACTGATTAGAAGGGCAGACGTATTGGTGATGCCGTCGAGTTACGAGCCACTGGGTATGAGCCAGATAGAGGCCTTGGGTCTTGGCGTACCCGTGGTGGTCAGCAACGTGGGTGGTTTGCCGGAAACCGTGCAAAGTGGCATCACTGGTTATGTTTGCCCTGCACCCCATGTGCCTGGGGCGCTTGATGCCTGGGTTCAAGCCTTGGGCGTTGTTCTGGCCGAGCCGCAAAAGGCCCGCGACATGGCTGCACAAGGCCAGCAAGCTGTATTGGCCCAGTTTGGCAAACAAAGCAATATCGACGGGCTGATCGACACCATTCAAACACCACGCTTGGGCCGTTCTTGATGGCAGTTGCAAAGCGAATTGGTGTGTGGTTTGACGTCGGCTTGGAAAATGCCTTGGCTGTGCGTGCTGCCTTGGGCGGACTTCAGGCGGAGTACCCAGGTGCAGACTGGGTGTTGCTGGGGCCCCGCGAAAGCCTGTTTCTGTTTGAAATGGATGAACGTATTTCGGCCTATATTCCATTGCGGGCGCTTGAACCCAGGCGGCCCGCGCAATCCCGCCTGTCCTTTTTTCTGGAAAAAAAGGCGCAATACAAAAAGCTGAGGGGTTTGCAGCTTGACCTTTGTTTGGGCGTCTCGGTTGCCCAGATCGGGAAGCAGTTTCAACATTTCCTGAAGCTGTTAAACGTTTCCGGTCGCTTTATTTGCCACGATTTGTCTGTATTTCTTTCCAGCCCACGCCCCGAATTGCAAGCCGGAGCGCAGGCCCTGGCCTTGGCTACACAGCACTACCGCGTGTCACCGCCCCATTCCTTGAAAGTACTGGTGGTCTTTGGCGATGCGCCGGGTCAAAGCCTGGGGCTGGATGCGCAATGGAAAGCGGCCCAAGACATTTTGGCGCGTGAAGGTGTTGCTCATGTCACCATGGCGGTGCTTTGCGGCAAAGGCAAATTGCAGGCCCGGCGGTTGGCTCAAGCCCACCCAGACTGGCTGCGGCTTGATTTGCAGCAAGCCATGGGTTTTGTGGCCTACGCGGATCGGGTGATTAGTTTCTCGCCGGATATCACCCGTATTTGCGCTGAAATGGGGCGTTCGGACCGTCTCGTGTTGGATAAAAAAGACAGTTGATGATGTCTCCCCTGCTGGGTATGTTTGTTGGGCATGAAAAGTGTTTTGTTTATTTCTAAGTTTTTAATAATCAAGGGTTTTTGCGGGTCTTAGGTCAATTCTTGCGAATCGGCGATGACACAAAACTATCGGAACGATCGATTTTGCCTGTTGCACGTCAGCGACAAAAACGGCGTTTTCGTGATTCTCGCACCATGATTTGGTTGGTCGGCCCAAGGGTCCCCGTGTACATTGTCTCTCGTGCCGCTAGAAATGGCGGCAAAGATTCAACCAACACTAATAAGGGTGAAATATGAACAAGAAGCTAGTAGCTGCTGCTCTGGGCCTGGCATTTGCCGCTCCAGTATTTGCTGATTCATCAAACGTAACTTTGTATGGTCGTGTACACCAAGCCCTGGATCACCAGTCGGTCGACGACAATGGCGACAAGATCGGCGGTAACTTTGCTCTGGAAGACGTGTCTTCACGCTTCGGTATCAAGGGTCAGGAAGACCTGGGCGGCGGTTTGAGCCTGGTGTTTGGTTACGAATTCTCCGTAGCTGCTGATGCCAACGCTGGTGTGGGTGGTCGTCACTCTTACCTCGGTATGAAAGGCGCTTGGGGTACATTCGTAGCTGGTAAGCAAGACGGTGGTAACGAAACTGTTGCTCCTTTGTACACACAGGCTTCATTGACTGGTGGTGTTTCCAACCAGGGCGGTCCTTTGACAACCATTGGTGGCGGCAGCGCAGTGTTTAACGACACAGTGGCCATTCAGCGTGTACAGCGTCTGGACAACTCTTTCGGTTACAAGACCAACATTGCTGGTGTTTCAATTGAAGCACGTCATGCTTTGACTGGTACAAACAACAATTTCAACAACGACGAACCTGTTGCAGGCATCAAAGAAAACGGTACACGTCAAACTGAAATCGCCGCAACTTACAAGCTGGGCGCATTGACAATCGGTGGCGGTTTGCAGGCATTTGACCAGCAAGCTGAAGACCCAACAACTGCCGCTTCTCCAGAGCGTACAGTTCAGGGTGTAGCTGCTTACAACTTCGGCGCCTTCTCATTGGCCGGTCTGGTTGCCCAAACATCACTGTATGGCACCAACGCTGCCAACGGTGAAGACAGCAACACAGAATACCTGTTGTCCGCAACATTCCCATTGACAGCCAACAGCGGTCTGTTCGGTTCTTACTCTGATTCAGAGCGTAACAACCAAGTTGATCCAGCTGAAGTTAACCAAGCTCAGATTGCTTACTACTACGACTTGAGCAAGCGCACACGTACATACGTGGGTTTCAACCGCGCTGAGAACGAAATCGTAGCTGGTGCAAACACTGGTGAAAAGTTCGAACAGGACAACTTCACAATTGGCCTGCGTCACAACTTCTAATTCAACGCCAGGCTAGCCTGGTTTGAATGCAAAGTTTGAAAAAGCCACCTTCGGGTGGCTTTTTTTATTTGTCGCATCAATAAAGACGTAAAAAAAGCACTTGGCTATGAACCAAGTGCCTTATCACCAAAAACTGTCAATCGGAATTACTGCAAATTCATGTCCAGTTGAACACCGCACAAGGTGCTGCTGTATCGGGTGGCGCTGCCGCTGTTGCTCATGCAGCCCAGCGATGTGGTTTGTAATTGATTTTCAGAAACCTTCAGCCCAAAGAACAAATCAGGCATCTTGCCGCCTTCTTCACGGCTAAGCTTGAATACCCAGTCGCCCGTGCCCCATTGTGCGCCTAGGGGCGTTTTGCTGCGGTCCTGGTTCAGTTTGAAGCCATAACCCAGGCCGCCATTTTCGGCACTTGTCCACCGCCCCCACTTGCTCAATGGGCTTTGGCCATCGATATCCAGTGTTACGCCACCAGCTTGGGCACTGGCCAGCGTGGGCATTATTGCGACACAGGCGCAAAGTAGTATTTTTTTCATGTTTTTATTCCCTTGGGCAGCGTCAATTCAAGCAATTTGAGCTGTTCCGCATGTAAGGGTTTAATTATGCGCGTAAATTTGGCTTGGATAAAGCGGGAGAAGGCTTGCCTTCGCCCCGCCAAACCATTGATTTGAATCATGTATTTAAACTTGGCATTGCAGTTTTCTTGATTAAAAACAATGGCTTTTTTAGCTTAGTTCTCAAGGCGCTTTAAGCCCAGTTTCTTGAACAGTCGGGTGTCTTTTTCCAGTTCGGGGTTGTCTGTTACCAACAGTTTTTCGCCATAGAAAATCGAATTGGCACCGGCCAGGAAACAAAGTGCCTGTGTGCTCTCGCTCATGCTCTCGCGACCAGCGGACAAACGCACAAAACTGCCCGGCATGGTAATGCGTGCCACCGCGATTGTGCGTACAAAATCGAGTGGGTCAATTTCGTCGTTGTCGGCCAGTGGAGTGCCTTCCACTTTCACCAGGTTGTTGATGGGCACGCTTTCGGGCGGCTCGGCCATGTTGGCCAGTTGCGCAATCAAGCCCGCTCGCTGGGTCACAGTTTCACCCAGGCCCACAATGCCACCGCAGCACACTTTAATGCCAGCGTCGCGAACACGATCTAGCGTATCCAGGCGGTCTTGGTAAGTGCGGGTGCTGATAATGTCGCCATAAAAGTCGGGCGAGGTATCCAGATTGTGGTTGTAGTAATCAAGGCCAGCTTCCTGCAGTTGTTTGGCCTGGCTTTCTTTCAGCATGCCAAGGGTTACGCAGGTTTCAAGTCCCATGGCTTTCACGGCTGCAACCATTTCGCCCACGGCTTCAACTTGATGGTCTTTGGGGCTGCGCCAGGCTGCGCCCATGCAGAAGCGGGTCGCGCCTTTGTCTTTGGCGGCTTGGGCGGCTTTCAATACGTCGTCGATGGGCATCAGCTTTTCAGCTTCTACGCCGGTGTTGTACTTGGCTGATTGTGGGCAGTAGCCGCAGTCTTCCGGGCAGCCGCCTGTTTTAATCGACAACAGGGTGGAAAGCTGCACGGTGTTGGCATCGAAGTGTTCGCGGTGTACTTGCTGAGCTTTAAAAATAAGGTCGTTGAAAGGCAGGGCGAACAGGGCCTCAATGGCTTCGATGCTCCAGCGCTGCTTCTCGGGAGCGGGTGGGGTTGGTTTTTTGTTTTCAACCCAGGTAATTTGGCTTTCCATGTGGATCCTTCAGAACAATTCGCTTCCGGGGCTGGGTGCAATCAGGCTGCCCCAGCGTTGTAATACGTTTATCAGTGTTTGGTAGGCATTCTCGAGCGTTTCGGGCGCGGTGCAATAGGGTGGCACCCAATACACGGTGCTGCCCAAGGGGCGCACCACAATGCCAAGTTCAAGAAACGTTTGGCGTATCCATTGACTGGCACTGGAACCGTAGCCTGAACCACACTGACTGTGACTGGATTTTAGCTCAAAGGCCGCCACGGTGCCGCACACCCGTGGGTTTTCAATCAAAGGGTGGCAGGCTAGGGCGGGCAGCCAGCGCTGGTGCGTGGCTTCAATTTTCCGAATGTTCGCCCAGGTGCTTTCGTCATCAAACAAGGCCATGCTGGCCAGGGCGGCTGCGCAACCCAGTGGGTTGGCGGTGTAGGAATGGCCGTGCAGCAATGCGTGGCCTACGTTGTTGCTTAAAAATGCATCGTAAACAGCCTGGCTGGTCAGTGTGGCTGCCATGGGCATGAAGCCGCCCGTCAGCCCTTTTGAAATGCAAACGATGTCGGCTTGTCCGCCAAACTGGGTCACTTGCTCGGCTGCAAACAGGGTGCCGGTTCGGCCAAAGCCGGTGAACACTTCGTCGAATATAACCAGCACACCAGCCGCCTCACAGCGTTTGCACAGTTCGGCCACATGGGCGGGGCGCGTGAAACGCATGCCGCTGGCGCCTTGAATCAGAGGCTCGAGAACAAGTGCAGCGATTTCCCGGGCGCCGTCAGCCAGCAGTTGATCCAGCGCGGCCAGGGCTTCTTCTTCGGTGCAGGCGCACACGCCCGTGGGTATGAAATCAACCTTGAATAACCAAGGGGCAAAAGGGTCATAAAAGCCACTGGATTTGCCGGTGGCCATGGCCCCGAAGGTGTCACCGTGGTATCCGCCATCAAGTGCGATGATGCGCTTTTTGTTGGCAATGCCTTTGTTTTGCCAATACTGAAATGCCATTTTCAGGGCCACTTCAATGGCAGTTGAGCCATTGTCGGAATAAAACACCTTGGCCATGGGCGCAGGTGCATGTTGAATCAGCTTTTCTGCCAGCAGGGCAGCTGGCGGGTGTGTAACGCCGGCAAACATGACATGTTCTAGCTCAAGGGCTTGGTTTGAAATGGCTTGGGCGATGACCGGGTTGCTGTGGCCGTGTATGTTTACCCACCAGCTTGAAACTGCATCGAAGTATTTGTTGCCTTGGGCATCAAACAGAAATTCACCTTGCCCGCGCACCACAGGAAGGGGAGGTGCTGCGGTTTGCATTTGCGTGAAGGGGTGCCAGCAGTACCGTGCATCCAGTTCAAGTAATTCGGCGTGGGAAAGTTGTTTCTTGGCAAGGTTCATGGGCAAGCGGCTTTACAAGCTATTGAGTGCACGAACAAGGCGTTCGGCCATGCCAAATTCAGCCAGCGCTTCGGGGTTTACCGTGCTGAAGTGCGGCAGTTCCGCCAGTACAGGAACTTCCCCAAAATGCTCAATGGCTTCGCGATTGGCGGCGCTGCCCAATTGGCCCTGTTGGCCCACCATCACCACGCCCAGAACAGGCACTCCGGCCGCTTTCAGGGCTTGCAGCGACAGGCAGGTGTGGTTGATTGTGCCAAGCCCGCTGCGGGCCACCAGCAGGGCGCAGCTGCCAAGGTGTGTCATCAGGTCAAGCATGGTGTCGCGCCAGTTCAGGGGCACCATGCAGCCACCTGCGCCTTCAATAATCAAGCGCTCGGCTTGGGGCAGGTGGAAGTCGCTCAGTTGAATTTTAAGGCCATCGATGTCTGCCGCTTGATGGGGCGACAAGGGCTGGGTCAATCGATAAGTTTCCGGGTGCACAACAGCGCCGCTCAGGTTGGCAATCCACTGGCTGTCGGTGCCGCCATCGAGCCCGCTTTGAACCGGTTTCCAGTAATCGGCCTGCCAGTGTTTGCACAGCCAGGCGCTGGTGATTGTTTTGCCAATGCCGGTGTCGGTTCCAGTCACAAACAATTGTTTCACGGTCGTTCCAGGTAGTAAAAACCAACGTGGTAGTTCATGGTGCAGGCTTCGCCCAATGCAGAAATGACCTTGCGCAAATTCACTGGTTTGTGGTTCATGCGGGGTTGATCCGCGCCAATGGCGCGCAAGCTGCGGGCAAACGACAGGCCATCGGGGTGATGGTCCAGAAAATCCTTGGTGTGGTGCGCGGTGCTGGCGGCAATGCCCTCGGCCACCAGCGCATTCATGATGTCTTGCAAATTCTCGTCATTGGGCAGTGGCCGTAGTCCGCTGTCTTGGTTGGTGTCTTCGTGCGCGGTTTCCCACGCTTGAAATGACCCGTTAAGCAGCACACTGAAAGCCACGGTGTTGGACACTGACAACCAGCGGCGAATGGCTTCTTCAATGTTGCCAAACCACTGGGCGCACATACCGGAAACCAACAATGAATGGTTGGGGACCCACAGGTGTTCAACGGCCAGTTCTTCACCATTGAGCAAATGGGTGTGCAAGCGCTCGGTGGGGTATTTGCGTTGCAATTCAGACAGCATGCCCTCGGCCAGGTCAACTGCATGCACGGCACTTTCCGGGAATTTGTTTAGCAGGTGGTCGGTTAAAAACCCCGTGCCACTTCCCACGTCCACACAGGCCTTGGGGGTGAAATTTGTGGGCAGCATTTGATCGAGCCAGTGGCACAGGTGCTGGGCGGCATGTTTTTGTACGCGTGCATGGTGGTCGTAGTCGCGTGCGGCATCCGAGAACCGATTTGATGCGGCCAATACAGAGTTCAGTTTTCGCGGCATGGCGTGTTCAGACATTTCAATGCGGGCAGGTGTTAATGCTGGCCAAGTAGCGGCAACAAAGTGTCAGTATACCGCGCAGGCGTGTTTGCAAACCGTGCGTGTTCAGCAGCCAGTAAGTACAGCGTGTGGCCCTGGCTGTTCAGTGTGCCGTTGAAGCAGGCTTGGGTCAGTGGCAAGGGCACTATGTCGTCGTTTGTGCCGGCCCAGGCGTAAAAATCTGTACCGTGGGCAAGGGCGGTTTGCAGGGCAACTGCGGTATCCAGTTGTTGCATGCTGCGCAGGTCGGTCAGCAGTGTGTGTTCATTCAGCGTGGCCCAGTCGGCAATATGGCCACAGCGTGTGTGGAAGTTGGCCAGCACTTCGGCCATGTTTTGCTCTGCTTTCTGAATCATGCGTGCCAGCACACGCGGCGGTGTTCCTTTCGGGTGTTGTTCGCTGCTGGTGAAGCGGGTGAAACCATGCAGGCTGAACAGGCTGTGCCAACGCACTGAGAAATCCAGCAGTTTCGAGAATCCCAGTGAATGCCCCAAGCCCAGCCAAGGCACTTCGGCATATGCCAACACCAAGCTATGTAAAGCTTCGACAGGGTGGTGAACCCATGCGTGGTTTACTTGGACCATCAGGCCGACCTTGGCCTGTTCGGGAAAGTAGCCAGCTTCAAGACAAACGAACAGGGTGGTTTCGCGCGTGTTCGCTGGCAATGAATTGATGAACGCGTCAAAAAACCGGTGGTTGTAGCCCCAGCCGTGTGCCATCAGCAGCACCTGCTGAATTTCGGGCTTTTTCATGTGCTGACCCTCCAGCTGGCCAAGGCCTGTAGCAGTTGTTCATACACTGCGGGGCTGTGGCCCGTGTTCAGTGCCAGGCGCACACGCGCAGCATTGGGCGGTACCGTGGGTGGACGCACAGCCGATGTACGAATGCCCGCCTGTTGCAAGTGGCTTTTCAGTTTAAGGCATGCCGTGTTGCTGCCCACCACCAAGGGCACAATGTGTGTGTTGGACAAGCCCGTGTCGAAGCCCAGTTCCTGCGCCTTGGTGCGCAATGTTTCAGCAGCGGTGTGCAGGGTTTCTCGTTCCACGTTCAGACCCGGAATAATTTCCAGTGCTTTGCGCACTGCGCCAATCACGAAGGGCGAGGGCGCGGTGGAATACACAAAGCCGGTGCAGCGGTTCAATAAATATTGTTTGAAAATTTCACTGCACGCAATGTACGCTCCGCTGACGCCCACTGCTTTGCTGAAGGTACCCATGATCACCCAGTGCCCCATGGTTTTCAGGGTGTCGATTGCGGGGTGTTGTATTGCACCCAGCCCGCGGCCTTGCGGCCCCCACACGCCAGTGGCATGGGCTTCGTCCAGGTACACCACGGCCTTGTGTTGCAGGGCCAGTTCGGCCAGTTGATCGATGGGCAGCAGGTCGCCTTCCATGCCAAATACGGTTTCTGAAACGATGATTTTTGGCTGTGTGGAGTCGGTGTGCTTGTTCAGCAATTCGGCCAGGTGCGCCATGTCGTTGTGGCGAAACCGAACCTGTTTCACGCCCGCCAGTTGGCAGGCGTGGTGCAGGCTGGCGTGGTTCAAGCGGTCGGTGAATACCAGCGGCTCAGTGCCACCCACCATGCCGCCCCACAGGTTTTTGTCGAGTAACGCAGCCAGGCCAGTGGAATTGGCCTGGTAGCCGGTGGAAAAAACCAGCGCAGCTTCTGCATTTTTAAATTCGGCAACTTGCGCTTCCAGTTCTTCAAAACATTCAAGGTTGCCTGACAACAAACGCGAACCTGTGGCGCCTGCGCCGTATTTTCCTGCGCAGGCGTGACCGGCTTCAACAATGTCGGCACGTTGGCTCAAGCACAAATAATCGTTGCTGGAAAAGTCGAATGCACGTTGGTCCAAGGGGCAGGGCAGCAGCACACGCTTCAGGCTGTCTTGGGCCAGAAGTTCAAGGCGCTGCAGGCTGGCTTGGCTCAGGTTCATTCTTGTTCAGGTCAAAATAATGTCGTAGTGTTCCTGCACAAACAGGTTGTCCACTTGCAGGGTAATCGGTTTGCCCACGAATTCTTCCAGCATACCAAGGTGCTGCGCTTCTTCTTCCAGAAACAGGTCGATTACAGCGGGGCTGGCCAGTATGCGAAATTCTTTGGGGTTGAACTGGCGGCTTTCGCGCACAATCTCCCGCATTATTTCATAGGCCACGGTTTGCGCAGTTTTAACCTGGCCTTTGCCTTGGCAGCTTGGGCAGGGTTCGCACAGCAAATGTGCCAGGCTTTCGCGGGTGCGCTTGCGTGTCATTTCCACCAAGCCCAACGTGGAAAAATCAGTCACGCTGGTTCGGGCGCGGTCGCGGTCCAGCGCTTTTTGAAGTTCAGCCAGCACCGCTTTTTTGTGTTCGTCGGTGCTCATGTCGATGAAGTCGATCACGATGATGCCGCCCAGGTTGCGCAGGCGCAATTGACGGGCAATGGCGTGGGCCGCTTCCAGGTTGGTTTTGAACACGGTTTCTTCAAAATTGCGTGCACCAATAAACCCACCAGTGTTCACGTCAATCGTGGTCAGGGCTTCGGTTTGGTCAATGATCAGATATCCGCCCGATTTTAAATCGACCCGGCGGCCCAGCGCCTTTTGCAATTCATCTTCAATGTTGTACAGCTCGAATAGCGGCCGTTCGCCTTGGTGCAGTTGCAGGCGGTCCTTGGTTTCCTGCGCATACGTTTCCGCAAAGGTTTGCAGGCCTTTCAGGGTTTCCTTGGAGTCGATCAGAATGGCTTGTGTGTCCACGCTGACCAAGTCGCGTACCACGCGCTGGGCCATTGTCAGATCTTCGTAAATGAGGCTGGGTGCGGGCTTGGTGCGGGTCAATTCCAGCATCTCGCGCCAGCGGGTGCGCAGGTAGTTCACATCTGCGGTCAGTTCTTCGTCGGCGGCTTCTTCTGCGTGGGTGCGAATGATGAAGCCACCGGTGTTTTCAGGCAGCAGGCGGGTTAATTTCGCACGCAACTCTTCGCGCTCGCCTTCGTTTTCAATTCGCTGAGAAACGCCAATGTGCGGGTCTTGCGGCAGGTGCACCAGCATGCGGCCAGCCAGGCTGATTTGCGTGGTCAGCCGTGCGCCCTTGGTGCCCAAGGGATCTTTGCTCACCTGCACAATAATGGTTTGCCCTTCGAACACCATTTTTTCAATGGCGGGCGGCGGATTGCCATTTTGTTTGGATTGGTGGTGGTTGTAGGTGCGGTGTTCCCACAGGTCGGCCACGTGCAAAAACGCGGCGCGTTCCAGCCCAATGTCGACAAAGGCCGATTGCATGCCGGGCAGCACGCGCACCACTTTGCCAAGGTACACATTGCCCACAATGCCGCGGGTGGACGTGCGCTCAATGTGAAGTTCTTGCACAGCACCATGCTGAACAATGGCCACGCGCGTTTCCTGCGGTGTCACGTTCACCAGTATTTGTTCGTTGATCATTTTTTGCTTCTTGGGTATTAATCGATTCTTGTTGCTGCTCAGTTACTTCATTGGGCCGCTGTTTGGATGTAGCGCATCAATTCGCTGGTTTCAAACAGTGGTAAACCCATAATGCCAGAATGACTGCCGGAAATGTGACGAACGTATTGCCCTGCGATCCCCTGGATGCCGTAAGCACCCGCTTTGTCAAATGGCTCGCCGCTGGCGATGTAGGCCTGGATGAAGTGGTCGGGAAGGATTGCAAACTCGACATGTGAAGTTTGAACGGTATTTTTGGTGGCGTTGTTGCTGCCATTCATGTTGAGCCAAGTGCCCGCTACAGCGGTATGCACTTCATGGGTGGTGTTGGAAAGGCGTTGAAGCATTTGTAGTGCTTCCGTGGCATTTTGTGGTTTGCCCAGAATGGCACCGTGCAGCGCCACGGTGGTGTCGGCGGCCAGAACAAGTCCGCTTAATTGCTGCGAACGCATTGCTTGAAGTGCCGTATCCAGTTTCAGTTGTGTAACGCGTTGAACGTAAAGCAGTGGGTCTTCATTCTCGAGGGGTGCCTCCAAGGTCTCGGCTTCCGGGCTGTTTTGGGCCAGAAATACTTTCACATCCAAGCCCAGGGTTTGCAGCAACTCAAGGCGGCGCGGGCTGCGTGAGGCAAGCCACACTGTTGTGGGCAAACCGCTGTGTTCTGGGCGAACGGGTGTGTTCATGATGCAAACTTACTCGCGGTGGTACGGGTGCCCAATGGTAATGGAAAATGCCCGGTACAGCGCCTCTACCAGCAATACGCGGGCCAGTGCATGGGGCAGGGTCAGGTCAGAAAGGCGCCACATGCCCTGGCATTGTTGTTTCAGGTTTTCATCAAGACCATCGGCGCTGCCAATTAACAAGCAAAGGGTTTCACTGCTGTTGTGCCATTTCTGAAGTTGCTCTGCCAACGCTTTGCTGGTGTGGCGTTCACCCCGTTCATCCAGTGCCACAACCCGTGCGCCGTTGGGTATGGCCGCACGAATGCGCTCGGCTTCCTTGGCGAGAATTTGGTCCACAGGCTTGCCCGCAGACCGGTCTTCAGGTTTCAGTTCTTTGAGGGTCAACTTCCAGTCGTTCGGAAAACGCTTCTGGAACTGGTCAACCGCTTGTTGCGCCCATGGCTCGATTTTGTGAGACAGGGCGATGACATGGATTTTCAAAGCAGGAAGAATTTTTAGTTGTACTGGCTCGAATAAGCCTCGGCCTGCTGTGGGAAGTAGTCCACACCGGGCATGGGCTTGCTCAGGCTGTGCGGGTTCAACTTCACGCGCACTGGCTTGTCACCCCAAATTTCTTCCAGGTTGTAGTACTCGCGAATGGCGGGTTGCATCAGGTGCACCACCACATCACCCAAATCCACGAGAACCCATTCGCCCGTGTCTTCACCTTCGGTGCTGAATACTTCACCGCCAGCTTCTTTTGTTTTTTCACGAACGTTGTTGGCCAAAGCGCGGGTTTGGCGGTTTGAAGAGGCCGAGGCGATGACCACCCGGTCAAAAACACCGGTAAGGTGGGTCGTGTCGAAGATGGCGATGTCTTGTGCCTTGATGTCTTCGAGGGCGTCAATCACGACGCGCTGTAATTTACGCAATTCCATGCAATTCCAAAGGTTTGTTAATTGCCTGAATTCTAACAACTTTCAGGGCTGGGCGCGACCATAAACTGGGTGCTTGAGCAGGTACTTGAACACGGTGGCAGGCAGGTTGGCTTCCAGCTTGGAGCGGGCGGTCTCGGCCATTTCCGTGTTGGGTGAGGCCAGTAGCTCGAATTGCCGGCGAATTTGAGTTGAACTGATGTTCACGCTGGGCATGGGTATGCGAAACAAGCGATCTTGTAGCAAGTGTCGTTTTAAAGCCTCGGGCACCTTGAAGTCCCCCCACTGCGTTCGGTCAACCACGCCCATGCGGGCGTAATCGAACAGGCTTTGCCAATGTTTCCAGCTGGTCAGGTTGTCCAGTTGATCCGTGCCAATGACAAAGGAAAACTTGTGGTCGGGGTGCTTTTCTGAGAGCTTTTCCAGCGTATCAACGGTGTAGGTGGGGCCTTCATGTTCAATTTCGAAAGGCTCCACGCGCCAGGAATGCACGCCTTCAATGGCCAGCTCAACCAGGTGTTTGCGTACATCGGCTGCTGCAAGATCGGCGTTGGGTTTTTGCCAGGGTTGACCTGCGGGCATGAACCAAACTTCATCGGCCATGCATTGGGCCTGGGCCGAGCGCGCCATTTGCAAATGCCCCATGTGAATGGGGTTGAACGTGCCGCCGATGATGCAGATTTGACGGCTGGCCATGGATTAAGCTGCCAGCCAGTCGCGGTCCACCAGAAAATCGGTGTACAACCTTGCCTCGGCGCTGCCCGCTTCAGGCTGCCAGTCGTAGCGCCATTTCACTTGCGGCGGCATGCTCATCAAGATTGATTCGGTGCGCCCGCCGCTTTGCAGGCCAAACAGGGTTCCACGGTCAAATACCAGGTTGAATTCCACGTAGCGACCACGGCGATAAGCCTGGAAGTCGCGTTCGCGTTCACCATAGGCCACGTTCATGCGGCGCTCGACTATGGGCAGGTAAGCTTTCAGGAATGAATCACCTACATTGCGGGTCATTGCAAAGCTTTGCTCAAACCCCAGTTCGGAAAAATCGTCAAAGAACACGCCGCCCACGCCACGGGGTTCTTTGCGGTGTTTCAGGTAGAAATATTCGTCGCACCATTTTTTGAATTTGGCGTGGTATTGCGCACCAAAGGGGTCAAGCGCGTTTTTGCAGCTTTGGTGAAAGTGCTTTGCGTCTTCCTCGAAGCCGTAGTAGGGGGTTAAATCCATGCCGCCGCCAAACCACCACACCGATTCACCTTCCACCGTGGTAGCAGCGAACAGGCGCACATTCATGTGTACGGTGGGCACATAGGGGTTGCGTGGGTGAAACACCAGCGAAACACCCATGGCTTCGAAACTGGCACCGGCCAAGCCTTGGCGGCTGGCTGTGGCAGAACCGGGCAGTTTGTCGCCCATCACATGGCTGAAGTTCACGCCGCCGCGTTCAAGCAGGCTGCCTTCTTCCAGTACGCGGCTGCAACCGCCGCCCCCTTCTGCGCGCTCCCAACTGTCGTTCAAAAACGGTTTGCTTTCGAATTGGCCAATGCCTTCAACAATGCTGGTTTGCAGTCTTTGAAGGTATTGCTTCACCTGGTTCAGCTCAGTTGACGTCATGGTTGCTTTGCCCTGCTTGTTTTCGAATTATTTTCTATTGATGGCGCGGTAGCCAATGTCGCTGCGGAACTGCATGCCATCAAAGCCGATGGTGTCCACCAGTTCATAGGCTTTGGCCTGGGCCTGGCGCACAGTGTCGCCCAAGGCGGTGGCACACAGTACCCGCCCGCCGGCTGTGACTGCCTTGCCGTTTTTTTCAACCGTACCGGCATGGAATACAACGGCTTCATCGCTGGCCTCAGCGCGCAGGGTAATTTCGTCGCCAGTGCGTGGGGTTTGCGGGTAGTTGTGCGCAGCAATCACCACGCCCAAAGCGGTGCGACGGTCCCACTCGGCTTCTACTTTGTCCAGCGTGCCATCAATGGCGTGGTCCAGCAAATTCACGAAATCGCTTTTCAGGCGCATCATGATGGGTTGCGTTTCAGGGTCGCCCATGCGGCAGTTGAATTCCAGTACCTTGATGTCGTTGTTGCCGTCGATCATCAAACCGGCATACAAAAAGCCGGTGTACACCAGGCCATCTTTTTTCATGCCGGCAATGGTGGGGTAAATCACTTCGCGCATCACGCGTGCGTGCATGGTGGGTGTCACCACGGGGGCAGGGCTGTAGGCGCCCATGCCGCCGGTGTTGGGGCCTTGGTCGCCGTCCAGCAGGCGTTTGTGGTCCTGGCTGCTGGCCATGGCAAGTGCATTGACTCCATCGACCATCACGATAAAGCTGGCTTCTTCACCTTCCAGAAATTCTTCAACAACCACACGCGAGCCGGCACTGCCCATGCTGTTGCCCAACAACATGTCGTCGATGGCTTGATGCGCCTCGTCTGTGCTCATGGCGACAACCACGCCCTTGCCCGCGGCCAAACCATCGGCCTTGATCACGATTGGGGCGCCCTTTGCATTCACATAGTCGTGGGCCTTGGCGGCATCTGTGAATGTTTCATATTCCGCGGTGGGAATTTTGTGGCGCTTCATGAAGGATTTTGCGTAGTCTTTCGAGCTTTCCAGTTGGGCAGCCAGTTTGGCTGGACCAAAAATACGCAAGCCGCGCTGGCGGAACAAGTCAACCACACCGGCAGCCAGCGGAGCTTCCGGGCCAACTACAGTTAGGTGTACCTGTTCCTTCTCGGCAAAATCCGCAAGCGCATTCAAGTCGCTGATGGAGATATTTTCCATTTTGGTTTCAAGGGCAGTACCGCCATTGCCGGGTGCTACGAATACCTTTGTTACGCCCGGGGTTCGGCAAATTCGCCACGCCATGGCGTGCTCGCGGCCACCTGATCCAATCACCAAAATCTTCATGTTTGCGGTACTCCGTACTTTTTATTCGTTGATGATCACGTTGGTGTAAACCTGTTGCACATCGTCCAGGTCTTCCAGCATGTCAATAATTTTCTGCATGCGAATGGCGTCGTCGCCTTCCAGTTCAGTTTCGCTGGCTGGCTTCATGGTCAGTTCAGCGTTCTCGAACTTCATGCCTGCAGCTTCAAATGCGGTTTTCAGGGTATGAAATTCAGGCACGGGGCAGGTTACTTCGATGACACCATCTTCAGATGCCACAACGTCGTCGCCACCATTTTCCAGCGCAATTTCCATGATCGCGTCTTCGCTGTTGCCGGGGGCAAAAATAAACTGGCCGCAGTGTTTGAACATGAAGGAAACCGAGCCGTCGGTGCCCAAATTGCCGCCGTGTTTGGTCAATGCATGGCGAACTTCGGCCACGGTGCGCACCTTGTTGTCGGTCATGCAGTCGATAATCACCGCCGCACCACCTACGCCATAACCTTCGTAACGAATTTCTTCGTAGTTCACGCCCTCGGCTTCGCCCGTTGCTTTGGCAATGGCCCGTAACACGTTGTCTTTGGGCATGTTCGCATCGGCGGCCTTTTCCATGGCCAGGCGCAAACGCGGGTTGGTGGCAGTGTCGCCGCCGCCCACACGGGCGGCCACGCTGACTTCACGAATGATTTTGGTCCACACCTTGCCTCGTTTTTCATCCTGGCGGTTTTTACGGTGTTGAATGTTGGCCCATTTACTGTGTCCTGCCATGGCTCACTTTATGTTGTTGAATCAAAGAGGTGCGATTTTATCACCACAGCGTACCTGTCGTATTGCCCGGAAAGGATTCCACGGCGATAATCTGCGCGGGTACTGGCGATTCGTATAATTTAACAATTCAGGAGGCAGCGTGGGTTTGCTTAACGATTTCAAAGCTTTCGCCGTGAAAGGCAATGTGATTGATCTGGCCGTGGCCGTGATTATCGGTGGTGCATTCAGCGGCATCGTGAAAAGTCTGGTTGACGATGTGATCATGCCGATCGTAGGGCGTATTTTTGGCAAACTGGACTTTTCCAACCTTTATTTGCCTTTGGCCGAAATTCCGGCAGGCGTAGAGCCCACCCTGGTTGCCGTGAAGGCGGCAGGCATTCCTGTGTTGGCCTACGGCAGTTTTATTTCCGTACTGATCAATTTTATTATTTTGGCATTCATTATCTTCATGATGGTGCGGCAGGTCAGCAAGCTGACTAAGGCCATGGTTAAAGAAGAGGTAGCGGCGCCCACAGCACCTGCACCCACGCCAGAAGATGTGCTTTTATTGCGTGAAATTCGCGACGCATTAAAAACCAGGTAAAAAACAACTTCTGATTTAGACTGGCTTCTCAAGATCCCAGGTAGTACAATTGCAAGCTGAATCTGGAGAGTAACTGGCGCGCACCTGCGCCAGTTCGCCGAAGGCGCAATCCCCATGAACGCTCAGGCTTCAGTACAGGTTCAGAAATTCAAATCTGGAGAGCGCTGTGCGCGGCCAATCGCCGCGTAAGTACAGCCGCCGAAGAGGCAAGCAACGCAAACCGTTGTGAATCTTTCAGGCAAACGGACAGAGAGGGGCTCAAAGGCACGCGTTGCCGAAAGCCCTTTTTATTGTTTGTGGAGCCTATTTCTCATGAAAGCTATTGTTCTTGGTGCTGGTGTTACCGGCATAACTTCCGCCTGGTTTTTGAAAAAAGAAGGTTTTGACGTCACCGTGGTGGATCGTCAGCCGGCCGCGGGCATGGAAACATCGTTTGCCAATGGTGGCCAAATTTCCGTTTCCCATGCCGAACCCTGGGCCAACCCCGGCGCCCCTAAAAAAGTGCTGAAGTATCTGATGAAAGAAGATGCTCCCCTGTTGTTCCGCCTGCGTGCCGATGCGCGCCAGTGGCGTTGGGGCATGCAGTTTCTGCGTGAATGTACCCCTGAAAGAACCCGCCACAATATCATTCAAATGGTGAATTTGGGCACCTTTAGCCGTGACACTTTGCAAGCTTTGCGTGCAGAAACAGGCATTGAATACAATTGCCTGACCAAAGGCATTTTGCATTTTTACACCAGCCAGCAAGAATTCGATGATGCGCTTGAACCCGCCGAGATCATGCGTGAGTTTGGTTGCGACCGCAAAGTGATCAGCGCCGATGAGGCGGTTCGTCTGGAGCCTGCATTGGCCACCATCAAAAATAAAATTGCTGGTGCAACTTTCACCGATGCCGATGAAAGCGGCGACGCACATGTGTTTACACAGAACCTTGCCAAGCTGTGCATGGAAAAGGGCGTTGAGTTCAAGTACGACACGGCCATTCTGGGCCTTGATAGTGAAGGCGGCCAAATCAGCGGTGTGCGCGTGCGTGGTGCCGATGGCCAGGTGCAAGTTCTGAAAGCCGACAAGTACCTGCTGTGCATGGGCAGCTACAGCCCCATGCTGGTGAAGGAATTGGGCGTCGACCTGCTGATCTACCCGGCCAAGGGTTATTCAGCCACATTGCAAATCGATGATGCCAGCAAAGCGCCCCAGGTAAGCCTGACAGACGACGAGTACAAACTGGTGTTCAGCCGCTTGGGCGACAAGCTGCGCATTGCCGGCACCGCCGAATTGAATGGTTACAGCACGGAACTGAACGATGTCCGTTGCAAGGCAATTACCCGCCGTGTGATGGAGCTGTTCCCCGGCATGGCTGATCCCGAAAAGGCTGTGTACTGGACGGGCTTGCGCCCAGCCACCCCTTCGAATGTGCCCTACATTGGCCTGTCGAAAATCCCGAACCTGTACTTGAATACAGGCCATGGAACACTGGGCTGGACGCATTCTTGTGGCTCTGCACGTTCCATTGCATCCATCATGAATGGCAAGCAGCCCGAGCTTGATTTCGCATTTACTGGAATTTCTTCCAAGAAGGGCGAGGCTTTGGCCGCTGCCTAAGGCTCGTTTTTGCTAACATCAGCGCATTCGCCAACAGGATGTGCTGATGTCTGATTCTGCAAACAAAAACACCACCGCTGGGGCCGACAACGCCCCAGCCTCCAATTTCCTTCGCAACATCATTGATGCGGACTTGAAAAAGCCTGAGTACCAGTCGCGCCCATGGGCCGGAAAACCCGGAGGGGCTGATGTGCACGAAGGCGCTCCCGCCGACCCCGCAGCCATTCGCCTGCGCTTCCCGCCCGAACCCAACGGCTACCTGCATGTGGGCCATGCCAAGGCCATTTGCATCAACTTTGGTTTGGCCGGGGAATATGGTGGTGCGTGCCACATGCGTTTTGACGACACCAACCCCGAGAAAGAAAGTGAGGAGTTTGCTGACTCCATTCTGGATGCGGTGAATTGGCTGGGTTTCAAGTGGGAGAACTTTGGCGACGACAACCTGTACTACGCCAGCGATTATTTTGGGTTCATGTACCAGGCCGCTGAATTTCTGATTCAGGCCGGTTTGGCTTACGTGGACGAACAGAATGCCGATGACCTTCGCGCAAGCCGTGGCACGCTGACACAAGCGGGTGTTGATTCGCCGTTCCGCATACGCCCGGCCGCAGAAAGCCTGGCCCGTTTCCGCGCCATGCGCGCGGGCGAGCTGCCCGATGGTGCAGCGGTGCTTCGTGCGAAAATCGACATGGCCAGCCCGAACATGAACATGCGCGACCCGGCCATCTACCGCATCCGCCGCGCCTTTCATCACCGCACGGCCGACGATTGGTGCATTTACCCCATGTACACCTTCGCGCACCCCATTGAAGATGCGCTGGAACGCATCACCCATTCATTTTGCACGCTTGAATTTGAAGATCAGCGCCCGTTTTACGACTGGTTGCTGTCCAATTTGGCGCGTGAGCACACCGCCGCCGATGGCACGGTGCTCAAGCCCTTGTTTGGCCATCCGCTACCCAAACAGATTGAGTTTGCCCGCTTGAACTTAAGTTACGTAGTAACCAGCAAGCGCAAGCTGCAGCAACTGGTGACCGAAAACAAGTTGAGCGGCTGGGACGATCCCCGCATGCCCACCATCGTCGGTTTGCGCCGCCGAGGCTACACGCCGGAAGCAATTCAGCTGTTCTGCGCCCGCATAGGGGTATCAAAGTCCGATTCCTGGATTGACTATTCTGTGCTGGAAGGTGCCTTGCGCGACACGCTTGACCCCGTGGCCCGCCGAGCCATCGCAGTGCTGGACCCCATTCCGCTGATTCTGGACAACGTGGACGACGATTGGGCCGACATGTGCACTGCCCCGGTTCACCCGCACCAGCCCCAGTGGGGCGTGCGCCAGTTCACCATCGGCAAACGCCTTTGGATAGAAGCCGAAGACTTTCAGGAGAATCCTGAGAAAAAGTTTTTCCGTTTGTTCCCTGGCAACAAAGTGCGCTTGCGTTACGGCTATGTGATTGAATGCACAGGCTGCGACAAAGATGAAAACGGCAAGGTGATTGCCGTCCACGCCCAGGTGTTTCTGGATAGCAAGTCTGGCACGCCCGGCGCTGATGCTTACAAGGTAAAAGGCAATATTCACTGGGTGGATGCAGAGGATTGCCTGCCCGCCACAGTGCGCCTTTATGACCGATTGTTCACTGAAGAGCATCCCGACTCAGGCGGCAAGAATTTCATGGACAGTCTGAACCCCAATTCACTGAAAGAGGTGCAGGCTTATCTTGAAGCCGGGTTGAAAGATGCATGGTCAGGCACGGTGTACCAGTTCGAGCGGCATGGTTACTTCGTGCCTGATTTGAAAGACCACACGCTGAATGCCCCGGTGTTTAACCGTGCCACAACGCTGAAGGACAGTTGGAGTAAATAGCCAATTCATCGGGTACACTAGCCCTCGAACTAGGTACTTAGAACATGGCAACGAACCCAAACTACAACATTCGAGGTGCGCTGCTGACCATCCTGAACGGGATGGGGCCAGATGGCGAGCACGAGGCGGACATCGTCCACCTGTGCCACCTTATGGAATGGTTTCGCGAAGGGGCTCCCGGCTCTGATTTCGAGATCGAGCGGCGATTTTCCATGCTGGTGGAAGCGCTTGAGCAATCCAACGACCTGCGTGTTCAGGTCAAGGGCTATCTTGAGCAATTTCTGAAAGAATCGCGTTACCGCTACACCTTTGCAGAACTGGGTATTCTGGGCAATGAAACCTTTGGCCAGGCCATGAAAAACCGAATTTTTCAACGCCTGCTGCCTGCCACGGTGGAAGACAAGACCGTGCGTGAATCCCTAAGCCTGGTGTTCACCAAATCCAATGACCATGAATGGCTGGAATCCATCAGCGTGGCCAGTTGGACCCGTCTGTTTCACGTGCTGGAGTGGCTTGACCCCGCCATGCCCTTGTGGAAGCGAATTCAGCACGAAATGCTGGAAGCCATGGAAATGTTGGCTGTGCGCATTGCCGCCTTGGGCATAGATTCCGAAGTGGTTCGTTGTTTGGGTATTGCTGAACGCCACACGTCGCCGTTCGTCGAGCAGCATCTGGAATTGCGCAACATGATTGGTCAGGCGCATGAAAAGCTTAGCAACATGGAGCCCCTGCACGATTTGGGCGACCATCAGGATGTGTTGTTGGACCAATGCCAGGTGCAAATTAAAAAGGCATACGCCCAGGCCCGCGTGCAGGGCATTTCAGTTACCTTGAGCATGCAGCTGATTCGGCTGGAACAGTCGATTAACCGCATGCGTCGCCTGTTGCAGTTGTTGGGTGCGTTGCCCACAGAAAACCGTGTGGGCACTTGTGTTCAGTTTTTCTGCACCTTGACCAAGGAAGAAAACCGCAAGCACTCCATCAGCGACTTGTGGCGTGGCTTGACCGATAAATTGGCCTTGCGTATCACGGAACACGCCAGCCAGTCTGGTGAAAAGTACGCCACTGAAACCCGCTCTGAATACTGGAAAATGGCGCGTGCGGCCATGGGTGCCGGCATCATCATTGCCTTATTGTCTCTATTCAAGGCAGGTATTTCCAGTTGGCATTTGCCGCCATTCTGGGAGGCGGTGTTTTTCAGCCTGAACTACGGCATTGGCTTTGTGATTATCCACTTGCTGGGTTTCACCATTGCCACCAAACAGCCGGCGATGACTGCAGCGCGAATTGCCGCGGCGGTGGACGCGGCCAATGGCCGGTTGAGTTCTGCAGACCGGGTGGTGGAATTGATTACACAGGTGGCCCGAACCCAGTTCATTTCGATTTGGGGCAATGTGTTGCCCGCTTTTGCCACGGCGACTGCCGTAGCGGTGGGGCTAACCTTCCTGCTGGGCGAGCCGCCCGTGGGCTTGGAGAAGGGCGAAAAAATGCTGCTGGAACTGCACCCCTTGCTGTCGGCAGCCCTGCCACATGCGGCAATTGCAGGTATTTTTCTGTTTCTGGCGGGTGTCATTGCGGGTTATTACGACAATTTGTCGATTTACTACCGCATTCCTGATCGAATCCGCAAAGTGCTTTGGTTGCGCCGGCGTCTCGGAGTGGTGCGCCTGAACAAGCTTGCTGACTACCTTAGCAAGCACACCGGCGCATTGGCGGGCAACTTCTTTTTTGGTTGCATGTTGGGTTCGGCCGGGTTTGTGGGTTTGATTTTGGGTTTGCCCATCGACATTCGCCACATTACCTTTGCCGCCGCCAACATGGCCTATGGCATCCAGGCCCATGAGTTTGTGATCGGTGGTTGGGAAGTGGCTGTGGCTGCTGTCGGTGTGTTTTTGATCGGCATGGTGAATTTGGGGGTCAGCTTCAGTTTGGCGTTTTTCACGGCCTTGCGTGCGCGGGGCGTTCGCAGACTGGAAAGCCTGGCACTTGCCGGGCGGATCGCAAAGCGGTTTTTTATGACCCCTGGCGAATTTTTCTACCCGCCCAAAGACTCGGTGCAGCAACAACGGCCCAATGCTGCAGTGCCTGCCAAAACCGAGGTTAAGTAATTAATTACTGCCTTATTCCTGCGGGCGGTTGAAGCCTTTTTTCCACTGCACGTCGCGTACACCTTTCTTGTGGTGAATCCAGCGCGATGCCACAAACAGAAAGTCCGACAATCGGTTCAAATACAGCAATAAATCTTCAGGCAGTTTTTGTTGTTGATTCAGATCCACCAGCACCCGTTCAGCCCTGCGGCACACCGTGCGGGCGATGTGTGTGTAGGCCGAGGCCTTGCTGCCGCCCGGTAAAATGAATTCTTCAAGGCGGGGCAGGGGCTCGTTAAATTCCTTGATCAGATCATCAAGGCGGGCAACGGCCTGCGGCGGGAACACATCAAAGCCTGGCATGCACAGGGCTGCGCCCAAATCAAACAGGTCATGTTGAATGCGGGTGAGTTCGGTGGCCAGTCGTTCGGGAAGCGCTTCAGTCAGTATCAAGCCAATGTGGCTGTTCAATTCATCGACATCGCCCATGGCGTGTACGCGCAGGTCGTTTTTGGCCAAACGGCTACCGTCGGCAAGGCCTGTTGTACCGTCGTCGCCTGTGCGGGTGGTGATTGAACTAAGTCTGTTACCCATTGAATTGCGTGATCCGAAAAAGTTGAACAAAAAGAGCCGCTTGTGTAGATCGCGTATTGAGGTCTTAATGCGGCAAGCCTATACTTTGGGCTTGATAAAGTTTAACGCAGGGGTCCTGGCAAATTGTTGCCGGGTGAGAAAAACCCTCACACCTGTGCAGATAATGCTGTTTGCAGGAAGCGTTTCACGGGCTTTGCTCCTTTGGGGTGGCTGGGTGGAATGTTTTTGCATGCAGCATGAACAGACCGACACCCGAATTCACGCAAGAATTTACGCCCAACAGGAGTATTCATGAGCGCCAATCCCGACTTCCTAGCCGCAACCGCCAAGGTTGACGAAGCTGCGGTCAAACCACTGCCAAATTCAAGAAAAGTGTATGTGCAGGGGTCACGCCCCGACATTCAAGTGCCTATGCGGGAAATTTCGCAAGATGACACTGCCACTTCATTTGGTGGCGAGAAAAACCCACCGATTTATGTGTACGACTGTTCGGGTATTTACACCGACCCCGATGCAAAAATCGACATTCGTTCGGGCTTGCCCCCAATTCGCAGCAAGTGGATCGACGAGCGCAACGACACCGAGGTGCTGGACGGCCCAAGTTCGGAATATGGTATTGAACGCCTGAACGACCCCAAGTTGACCGAATTGCGTTTCAACCTGCAGCGCAAGCCCCGCAAGGCCAAGGCTGGCAAAAACGTAACGCAGATGCACTACGCCCGCCAAGGCATTATTACGCCTGAAATGGAATACGTGGCCATCCGCGAAAACATGCGCCGCCAGGAATACATTGAAAGCCTGAAACACGCGGGCGGTAAAATTGGCGCCAAAATGGTTGACCTGTTAACCCGGCAACACCCCGGTGAGTCATTTGGTGCATCGATCCCTGAGCAAATCACCCCGGAATTCGTGCGTGAGGAAATTGCCCGTGGCCGCGCCATTATTCCTTTGAACATCAATCACCCTGAAATTGAGCCAATGATCATTGGCCGCAATTTTTTGGTGAAAATCAACGCCAACATTGGCAACTCGGCTGTGTCTTCATCGATTGGTGAGGAAGTCGAAAAAATGACCTGGTCGATTCGCTGGGGTGGCGACACCGTGATGGATTTGTCCACCGGCAAGCACATTCATGAAACCCGCGAATGGATTTTGCGCAACAGCCCGGTACCCATTGGTACGGTGCCAATTTACCAGGCACTTGAAAAAGTGAACGGCAAAGCCGAAGACCTGACCTGGGAAATTTTCCGCGACACCCTGATTGAGCAAGCCGAGCAGGGCGTGGATTACTTCACCATTCACGCGGGCGTTCGACTGGCCTATGTGCCCATGACAGCTAGCCGCATGACCGGTATTGTTTCTCGCGGTGGTTCAATCATGGCGAAGTGGTGCCTGGCCCACCACAAGGAAAGCTTCCTGTACGAGCACTTCGAAGACATTTGCGAAATCATGAAGGCCTACGATGTCAGCTTTTCGCTGGGCGATGGCCTGCGCCCCGGTTCAGTGTGGGATGCCAATGACGAAGCACAGTTGAGCGAATTGCGCACCCTGGGTGAGTTGACCCAAGTTGCCTGGAAACACGATGTGCAGGTGATGATTGAAGGCCCTGGCCACGTGCCCATGCAGTTGATCAAGGAAAACATGGACATTCAGTTAAAGGAATGCCATGAAGCGCCGTTTTACACCCTCGGCCCCCTGACCACCGACATTGCCCCCGGCTATGACCACATTACAAGTGGCATTGGTGCTGCGCAAATTGGCTGGTACGGTTGTGCCATGCTGTGTTACGTCACCCCCAAAGAACACTTGGGGTTGCCGAACAAGAAGGACGTGAAAGACGGCATTATCACTTACAAAATTGCAGCCCATGCTGCCGACTTGGCCAAGGGTCACCCCGGTGCGCAAATTCGCGACAACGCGTTATCGAAAGCACGTTTCGAGTTCCGCTGGGACGATCAGTTCAATTTGGGCCTTGACCCTGACACCGCACGCGAATATCACGACGAAACCCTGCCCAAGCAGAGCATGAAAGTGGCGCATTTCTGCTCCATGTGCGGACCGCACTTCTGTTCCATGAAAATTACCCAGGACGTGCGCGAGTACGCCGAGAAGTTGGGTGTTTCTGAAAAAGATGCCCTAAGCAAGGGGATGGAAGAAAAATCCATCGAGTTCATCAAGAAAGGGTCTGAGATTTACCACAAGACCTGATTTTTAAAAGATAAATTGACACCGCCCCTTCGTCTTTGTACGATTAGGCGGTGTTTTTTTATTACAGGAGTGCTCGGGCCTTTCCCGACCGTTTATGGATAGTTCCAGTTGTCGAAGTTGCTCAAACTTCACCACGCCTTCATTGGCAACCCCCTTCAAAGCGCGTTCAGCGCACCAGTTCAAAAAGCCCTTCCAGCCTGACAATGGTCAATCAAGCCTTGCGCTTGCCGCCTTGGTTGCGCACTTTGCGCAAGGAGAATTCACATGGAAGTGCTGATTCTGCTCGGATTGATCGTGACCAATGGCCTTTTTGCCATGTCCGAAATTGCACTGGTTACTGCCCGAAAGGCGCGTTTGGTGAAGTTGGCTTCAGAAGGGGACAAATCGGCTGCAGTTGCGGTTAAATTGTCTGAAGATCCCACAAAGTTCTTGTCCACTGTTCAAATTGGTATTACGTCCATTGGTGTGCTCAGCGGTATTGTCGGTGAGGCGGTGCTGGCAAAGCCCTTGGCCATTTGGCTTCAAACGTTTGGTTTGGAAGCTGCGATGACTGACGTGGTTTCCACTGCCATCGTGGTGATTGGCGTTACTTACGTGGCCATTGTGATCGGCGAGCTGGTGCCCAAACGTTTGGGGCAGCTTAACCCGGAAGCCATTGCCCGTTTGGTTGCAAGGCCCATGCACTTTCTGGCAATTGCCACCCGCCCCTTTGTGATGTTTTTGTCTTTTTCCACGCGCGGTTTGCTGCGCATTATGGGTGTGAAAGAGAACATGGACAATGGCGTGACCGAAGAAGAAATTCACGCCATGCTGGATGAGGGTTCTGTTTCCGGGGTTATTGAAAGCAGCGAACACACCATGCTGCGCAATGTATTTCGTCTGGACGATCGCCAGTTGGGATCGCTCATGATTCCCCGTTCGGACGTGTTGTATCTGGATATTCGCCTGCCGCAGGAGGAAAACCTGAAGCGAGTCATTGAGTCGGAGTATTCACGCTTCCCGGTGGTGGATGGCAATCTGGACAATCTGATTGGTGTAATTCATGCCAAACAGGCCTTGGCTTATGCCGCGCAGGGCAAGATGCCCGACTTTTCAACCAATTTGCAGCAATGCGTGTTTGTTCCTGAAACCCTGACGGGGATGGAGCTGCTGACCCAGTTCCGAAGTAACAACATGGACATCGCATTCGTGATTGACGAATATGGCGAGCTTGAGGGCATTGTGACCCTGCATGATTTGATGGAAGCCTTGACTGGCGAGTTCACGCCTCACAACAAGGAAGACTCATGGGCAGTGCAGCGGGAAGATGGTTCCTGGTTGCTCGATGGTGCCATCGCCATTCTGGAGCTGAAGGACACTCTAAATATTAAGAACGTTCCTGAGGAAGAGAAAGGTCGTTATCACACCTTGAGTGGCATGATGATGCTGCTAACAGGGCGTTTGCCAGCCACTGGCGATACGGTGGACTGGGATGGCTGGAAATTCGAGGTGGTGGACATGGACCAGAAGCGAATCGACAAGGTGTTGGCGACTTTGATTGTTGATAATGACCGTGAGTTGCCCGAATAGCGGCCTTTGTAGGTGCAAAAGGGTAAAAAAAAGCCTCAAATTAATTTGAGGCTTTTTTTGTCTGATTTTTTGATCGAAGTGCTACCGAATTTGAGGCCTGTTACCCCATAGCAACTTTTCTTGCATTTCGCGCTTCGTGTTATCACTTGCGTCTTGAGGTGTAGGTGCTGCAGAAGATCCGAATAGTCCCTTTAAACCAATTGTTTCACCTTGCGGTTTTGTCTGGGCTGTTCCGGTAGGGCTGTTTCCCCGAACAATTTCGCCAGTGTACGGATCGATCTGTACGCTTGCTTCTTCGGTTGCGCCATTGGCTGTTGGCGGTGGAGTCAGCACAATCGGGTTGATGGCCTGCTTTGCTGGTGTCGTTGTGGCTGCTGTGGTCATTTTTGAGCAGTTTGCGGCAGGCACATTGTTCATTTCTGTCATCATTTTGAACACTGCGTGCTCAATAACCATGCGCAAACCTTTCTGAATGGGTTCTTGGGTGCGTTCCGCTGCATTAACATCAGCCAAGCCATCAGAGAACAAACGGAAATAACCACCATTTAATTCGGTACCGATAATTTGTTTCTGCAGGCTTTGTGTATTCACAACTTCCAGGGTTTTGGTATTCACCACGCGCAAGTCAACGGCCACGTTCATTACGAAGTAACGGGCGGCTGCGCCGATAAAGCGGAATGATGTTTCAAGGCTACCACTGCGGATATTGTAATTCACCTCGGTGATGCCGCCAACAATGTGGTAATCCGAACCGGGTAGGGAAGCGGATAAAATTTGACGGTGTGCTTTGCCCTCGGGGTTGTCGGTGATCAGTTTGTTGTCAGCGTACTTCAATTCCATGTCGGCGATGCTGGTGTCAAAGCGTTCCACAATTGGAACACCTGTTTTGGCCAAGGCTGATATGACCATAAGGGCGGCACCTTGCGAGATTCGCTTGCCGTTGACAAGGTCTTCTTTCCCGGTGAAGTCGCTAACACGGCCCACGGCAAAGCGCTTTGCCGATGGCCCGCGTCCGCCGATCATGGGTTTGAGGCACTCAAGTGCGCTGCTGTAACGCGTGGTATTTTCTACTACGCTTGCTCCATCAAAAGGGCTGACGTACTCGGCTTTGCTGAACGAAGGAAGCGTTGTACAAGCGCTGGCTGATGCAGCCATTGCGATGATGAATGCAATTTTGTGTAATGGATGGCAAGACATAGTAAAAACCTTTTCAGTATTCAGTAACGAAAGTGGTGATGGGTTAAAAGCCACCGTCTAGCGTGGCGTTCTGTGGGCCGCTGTTAATTTGGGTTGCATTGATCACCACGGTGTTGTTGTTTCCGTCTGTTTGAACATTGATCAGGTTGCCGATGGCAGTGGCGGAAAAGCCCAGGCCTGGTGCCTCAATTTGGGTGCGATTGAAGTTTGCATCGCGACGTGTGCCGGCAGGTGTATCAATATCGGTAACGCTTTTCATGCCGAAAGGGGTTTCGAATGTGTTGACGTTGCCTTCAAATGTTTGGGCGTATGTGTTGCTTGCTTGAAGGGCAAACATGGTGATGAACACGGCTGTTTTTTTCATTCGATTTTTTCAATGGTTGTTTAACTTGGGTATATTTGAAAAGATTGCCCCGGGCAACCTCTGGAAACATAAAACTGACTAGTAAGGTAGTTCGCCCGGGGCAAAAAATTCAATTAAGGACGTACGCCGCCAATTGAAATGTTGTTGCCAATCGCAGTGGCATTGGCTGTCAGCTTTGTTGGATCCCAAACGAAAGAAGTAAGGGCCACGTTGTCGCTTACGTTGCACTGGGCAACAGACAATTCGCTCAAGCTGGTGTTGTCCAGGCTCAGGCTGAAGTTGTTGCCGATGCTGATCGCTTCAAGCGTAACTTCACCAGTAACAGACAGGTGGCTCTGCTGCAAACGAACGCTTGCAGTCTGGTCGCCGTAGTTGCTTTGGGAAACGTGACGAATTGGCGCGGTGGAACCTGCGCCCAAGGTCACGCTCATGTTGTTGCCAATAGCAGTTGCATTGGCGGCTACGTCACCGTTGTCGCGCATTACTACGCGGCTCAGGTCAACGATGGCGGTGTTGGTGCCCACGTTTTTCTGAACGTAAATGCCATTGGTGTTTTCGCCCAGTGAGAAATCGAAGCTGCCACTTACGTCTACCTGGCAGTCTGTGCCTGTGCAAGTTGCAGAAGCCGCTGTGTGAATTGAAAAAAGTGCTGCCAAGATTGAGAGGGTTCGAACAGTTTGTTTGAACATAAGAATTGCTCCAAGATTTGTCAAAAAAATAAAAATGCAAAGTAAAATTTAGCGCTTAAGCTATGTGCGTTGCAGCATTGTCTAAATGCTTCAACTAAGTAACCTCTTGCTGGGGAAAGTTCACAGAGTTACTCCGTCCTGAAAGTTGAGGATTTTCTTGATCCAGAAGTGTAAAATGCAGGGTTTCAATGCCATGCATCGAGCGTTTCAGTGAATCAAGCAGATATCAAGCCTGTGGAGTTCGATCTCCCCGTGCAAGCGAACCCCTCCGCCAGTTGCAAGCCTTCGCAGGCTTGGGCGCGGGTGCCGCAGCAACCCAGTGCCGATGAGCGGATCACGCTGAAAACGGAGATCAAAAACTTGCTCAAGGCACGTGATGCCGTGTTGGTGGCGCATTATTACGTCGATTCAGAATTGCAGGACTTGGCCGAAGAAACCGGAGGTTGTGTATCTGATTCACTGGAGATGGCGCGTTTTGGCCGTGAAAGCAAGCAGCAGAACCTGGTGGTGGCTGGTGTGCGTTTCATGGGTGAGACCAGCAAGATTTTGAACCCGGAAAAACGGGTGTTCATGCCCGATCTGGACGCCACCTGTTCACTCGATCTGGGGTGTCCCTCAGACGAGTTCACTGCTTTTTGTGACCAGCACCCTGACCGCACGGTGGTGGTGTACGCCAACACCAGTGCTGCGGTGAAAGCCCGGGCAGACTGGATGGTCACTTCCAGCATTGCATTGGACATTGTTGGTCATTTGCATGCGAAGGGGGAGAAGCTGATTTGGGCACCCGACCGTCATTTGGGTCAATACATTCAAAAGCAGACCGGTGCCGACATGCTGTTGTGGCAGGGCTCTTGCCTGGTGCACGATGAGTTCAAGGCTGAAGAGCTGAAAATGCTGAAAGCCCAATACCCCGAAGCCATGGTGTTGGTGCACCCGGAATCGCCGGCTGATGTGGTGGCTTTGGCCGATGTGGTGGGTTCTACCACGCAGTTGATCAAGGCCACGCAAACACCTGGCGTGAACACATACATTGTTGCCACTGACAACGGCATTTTGCACAAAATGCGTCAGTTTGCGCCGGGCAAAACGTTGCTTGAAGCCCCCACTGCCGGCAATTCGGCCACTTGCAAAAGTTGTGCACATTGCCCTTGGATGGCCATGAATGGGTTGAAAAATCTGCGTGATGTGTTGAAAAATGGCTTCGACACTGGCTTGGGTGAGGTGCATGTGGATGCTGTGCTTGGCAAGCAAGCCTACCGTTGCATGGATCGAATGCTGGATTTCGCAAAAACGCATGGTATTTCAGGGCCACGTGGCCAGGGTCGTCTTGAGCAGGCACACAAGGGGGTGGGGCCAGCATGAGCCGTTCTGAATTGTTTCAATCTTTTGGGCCTGCGCTTGAGTTGGCCTTGCTGAAAAATGTGCACGATGCCATTGCCGAGGACATGGGCAACACCGACTGGACGGGCCTTTTGGTGCCCGAGGGCAAGCGCTGCAAGGCGCAGTTGCTGTGCCGCGACAAAGCGGTGGTGTGTGGGCAGGACTGGTTCAATGGTGTGTTCAGCGCCCTGTGCGCGGACTCACAGGTGCGCTGGCAAGTGACGGAAGGGCAGGAGGTTCAGCCCGGCACGGTGGTGTGTGAAATTGAAGCGTTTGCCAGACCCCTGCTGACTGCAGAACGATCGGCAATGAACTATGTGCAGCTGCTTTCCGCAGTGGCCACCCGCACCCGCCATTTTGTAAACTTGATTGAAGGCACCAAGTCGTCGATTCTGGACACCCGGAAAACGTTGCCTGGCATGCGCCTGGCGCAGAAGTACGCTGTGCGTGTGGGCGGTGGGTTGAATCAGCGCCTGGCCTTGTACGACGGCATTTTGATCAAGGAAAACCACATTGCGGCCGCAGGTGGCATTGCACAAGTGCTGGCCAATGCGGATGCCTTGGGTGCGGCACATGTGCCGGTTCAAATTGAGGTGGAAAGTCTGGTGCAACTTGAGGAGGCTTTGCGGGCAGGGGCAAAGTCTGTATTGCTCGACAATTTTGGCTTGGAAGCCATGCGTGTGGCGGTGGAGTTGAACAAGAACCGGGCCATTCTGGAGGCTTCTGGTGGGGTAAATGAAGAAACGGTGCGCGCGATTGCTGAAACCGGCGTTGACCGTATTTCGATTGGCTCGCTGACCAAAGACATTGCCGCGGTGGATTATTCGCTGCGGGTGTTGGATTGAGGGCATGTTGCCATTAAAGGAGCCAACTCGTTAGGGTTGCCCGTTCCGAACTGAAAACCGCTTAATCCCTTGTTGAATAATGGCATTCAATTCACCCAAGCCCGACAAGAAAGATGGTCGGGTCTTGGGTGTCGCCAGCAGGCGAGTATTGAAGCCTTGATTCAAACGGGGCGTTCAGCCGCAGGCTGACAATCCGATCGACCGTTCGTTTTGTCGAGCAGATTGAGTCAGTGTGAGTTTCAAAAAGGGAAAGCCAGATTTTCAGGCGAGTGATTGGGATTCGCGTCGATTGAGCAAACACCCGCCGATTGAAGCGGATGGAGCAAACTTACTTCTTCTTAGGTCGCTGCAACACTGTTGGAAATGCCTTGGGCAATGTACTGGGGTAGTCGGCACTGAAGTGCAAACCACGGCTTTCCTTGCGGCTCAATGCGCTGGTTACAATCAGATCGGCCACATCCACCAGGTTACGCAGTTCAAGTAGGTCGCGGCTTACGCGGAAGTTGCTGTAAAACTCCAGAATTTCCTCGCGAAGCAGTTGAATGCGATGCTGCGCGCGCTCCAGGCGTTTGTCGGTGCGCACAATGCCCACGTAGTTCCACATGGTTTGGCGAAGTTCTGCCCAGTTGTGGGAAATGACCACTTCTTCGTCGGGGTCGGTCACGCGGCTTTCATCCCAGTCGGGCAGGCCCATGGTTTCGCGGTGGGGTTTGGTCAGAATGTGGTTGGCCGCGGCTTGCCCCAGCACCACACATTCCAGCAAGCTGTTGCTGGCCAGGCGGTTGGCGCCGTGCAGGCCGGTGTAGGCTGTTTCACCCACGGCGTACAGGCCAGGAATGTCGGTGCGGGCATTGTGGTCGGTCACCACGCCGCCGCATGTGTAGTGCGCCGCGGGCACCACTGGAATGCCTTGCTTGGTGATATCAATGCCCAGTTCCAGGCAGCGCTTGTAAATGGTCGGGAAGTGCTTTTTCAGTTTTTCGGCTGGTTCGTGGCTGATGTCCAGGTACACGCAATCAAGGCCACGTTTCTTCATTTCAAAGTCAATGGCGCGGGCCACTACATCTCGCGGCGCAAGCTCGGCACGCTCGTCGTGTTCCGGCATGAAGCGGGTGCCGTCGGGCAGCTTCAGCAATCCGCCTTCACCACGCACGGCTTCAGTGATCAAAAAGCTTTTTGCGTAAGGGTGGTACAGGCAGGTGGGGTGGAACTGAATGAATTCCATGTTTGAAATTCGGCAACCAGCCCGCCAGGCCATGGCAATGCCGTCGCCAGTGGCGGTATCCGGGTTGGTGGTGTAGTTGTAAACCTTGCCCGCGCCGCCGCAGGCCAGCACGATATAAGGGCAGGTCAGGGTAAGCACGCGTTGCGATTGCTCGTCCAGAACGTACGCACCCAAAATGCCGGCCTTTTTCTCGCTGAGCCGGTCACCTGTGATCAGGTCGATCACCATGTGGTGTTCAAACAATTGAATGTTGGGGTGGTTGCGTGCTTTGGCTTCCAGCGTGGTTTGTACGGCATCGCCGGTGGCGTCTGCCACGTGCAAAATACGCCTGCGGCTATGCCCACCTTCGCGGGTCAGGTGAAAGCCGTTGGGTTCGGTGTTGCTGGGGCCTTCTTCGTCTTCACGGGAAAATGGTACGCCTTGTTCCACCAGCCAGTCGATTGATTTGGATGCGTTTTCCAGAATGAACTGCACAGCATCCCGTTCACACAAGCCGCCACCTGCCACCAGGGTGTCTTGCACGTGTTCCTCTACACTGTCGGCTGGGTCGCGCACTGCGGCAATGCCTCCTTGCGCCCAGCGGCTGGCGGAATCGGACACCGATCGTTTACAGATGATGGCCACTTTGAGTTTGTCTGCCAATTGCAGGGCGGTGGTAAGTCCTGCCAAGCCGCTGCCGATGATGGCGACGTCGAATTGTTTCATTTTCACTGTGATGTGTGCGTTGTGTGAATTGTCGTCACAACATCATAGCGAAGCGGCGCCTGCTCGGGGAAAGCTTCAATGAAATTGCCGTGCTATTTGCGTGGTTTACAGGTGTTGAACCAGTTGGTCGTGGTTGCCCACAAGGTGTTTCAACTTGAATTCATCAAAAGGCATGGGTTTTGACAACCAGAAGCCCTGAACGTAGTCGGCTCCAAGCTTTTTAACCAGTTCAAATTCGGCCTGTGTTTCCACGCCTTCAGTGGTCACCAGCAAGCCCATGATATGCCCCATCTCGATGGTTGATTCGAGGATGATTTGGCCATCGGTGTCGAAGTCTGCGCCCTGTACCAGTGATCGGTCTATTTTCAGTTCGGTCACGGGAAAACGTTTCAGGTAAGCCAGTGAGGAATAGCCTGTGCCAAAGTCGTCTACGGCAATTTGAAAGTTGATGGAGGCCAACTGGTTCAAAATTTCCAGTGCTTGTTCGGGGTCTCGCATGGCCGCGCTTTCGGTAATTTCAAGCATGATGTGCCGCGAGGCATCAGGTTGTTCCCGGTGCAACTGCCTCACAAAATCAATCAGGCTGTTGTCTTCAAGGTCCATGGCTGACAAGTTCACGGACAGGCGAATGTTTTGGTGGGCACACAGGCCGATAATGGCGTAGGTTTGCTTCAATACCAGCCGCGTGATTTCCCGGATCATGCCGGTTTGCTCAGCCAGTTCAATAAACGCCCCCGGAGCAATCAGCCCGTGTGTGGGGTGGTTCCAGCGAAGCAGAACCTCTGCCTGGTTGATGCTGTTGGTCCGAAGGTTTAATTTGGGTTGGAAGTACAGGCAAAACTCCTCGTCGGTAATGGCTTTTCGAAGCTGGGCGATCAGCTCCAGGCGGTTGGCGGATCGCTGTTCCATGCGCTGTTCAAATGTGATGATGGTTTGACGCGTCTTTTTGGCCAATTGGCGTGCAATTTCAGCACGCCTCATTAGCGTATCCGGGCATTGGCCGTGTTCTGGGTAGTGTGCCAGTCCGGCATGGCTTTGAATATCCAATTGGTAGCCTTGAATGCGCATGGAACTGTTGAGCAGTCGTTTCATTGTGTGTTTGCTCAGAAATTCGTCCAATTCTGAGCGAGGCAGCAATACGCAGAACACATTGCCCTCCAGTCGTGCAATTACCAGGCTTTCCCGGCATGTGCGGCTGGCTTTGCGTGCCACTTTTATCAATACGTTGTCGGCAACATCATGGCCCAGTACTTCGTTGATGCTGTCGAGGTTGTCGATCCCCCAGGTCACAATGCTCAGGGGTTCGCGAGCTGTTTCTGTGCGCTCCCGAAGGGCGACGCTGAGGTAAGAGCGGTTATCCAAGCTAGTCAGTTGGTCTTTGTATGCCGTTCGGCGAATTACTTTGTCCCATTCCTGCAGGCTTTTTGCCATGTGATTGAAAGTGAAAGCGAGCTGGTTAATTTCCCGTATGCTGCTTTCCGGAAGACGCCAATCATAATTACCCTCGGCCAAATGCTCTGCACTGACTGTGATTTCGTCAAGTGGCTGTGTAATAGATCTGCTAATCCAACGGCTGCAAAGGGTACTGATGACCAACACCAACATGGCCAGACCAAGTGCATCTTCAATTCTCATGTTGAGAGAAGACGCATCGGTGTCATTAATCGCCCACAATGTAATTTGCCGATCAGCGCGTTCTGGATCAGTGCTCAATGTGGTTTGCAGGGCGTGAAGGCGAAGTCCCCCCTTACATTTAAATCGATGAATCCCGGAGTCCAGGGGGGGCGATATGGATTTGCAGTGCTTTGGCCAGTGCAGGGTGGTTTGGGCTTCAAGCAAGTTGCCTTGGTGGAAGTACACGGGGGTCAATGTTGTGGCTGAGTTGTCATTCTCGACTGGTTGGTTGCTGTGTGTAGCCAAGGCTTTGCTGTGAAGCAGTTGGTCTAGTTGTTCTGCGCGGTGTGTCGCAAGCTGGTTGTTCAGGATTGCGTAAATGCATAGTGACAAGGCGAACAACGCAACAATGCATACAATCAGTGTGCGCGTGTTCAGCGATATCAGCGCCCCGCCTGTAAACAGCGCACGCAGTGGTCCATTTTTATGCGATGAATGCATGCAGTCAAAAAATTACCGGGATCGAACCTGATTAAAGCAAGTTCAGTAATTTTGTGACATACCGCAAGAGGGGAGGTTTGTTTGTGTTGTGCCTTATTTAGCGCACTTGGTACAACAGGTCCCAAACGCCATGGCCCAGTTTCAGACCCCGGTTTTCAAATTTCGTCAGCGGTCTGTCTTCGGGGCGTGGCGCGAAAGGTGTGCAGGCCATGTTTTGCCAGTCCGGGGCCACGCTAAGTACGTCGTGCATGTGGTGGGCGTAGTTTTCCCAGTCGGTTGCGCAGTGCAATACACCGCCCGGTTTCATTTTCCTGGCGAGCCTGGCTACAAACTCGGGCTGGATCAACCTGCGCTTGTGGTGGCGGGCCTTGCGCCAGGGGTCGGGGAAGTACAGCAGCACTTTGTCAAGGCTGGTATCGGGAATCATGTCGCGCAGCACTTCCACCACGTCGTGGGAAATGATTCGAATGTTGGTCAGGTTTTCTTCTTCGATTTTTTTGATCAGTGAGCCTACGCCAGCGGTGTAAATTTCAACGCCCAGGTAATTCACATGGGGGTGGCCCTTGGCAATTTTTGCGGTGGTTTCACCCATGCCAAAGCCAATTTCCAGCCAGTTGGGTTGGCCTTGCGTGCCCCATTGTGCATCGAAATTAATTTGCGTGTGCGCATTGTAGGCGATGCCCCACTTGGGCATGCCTTCCTCCACGGCACGTTCCTGGGCGCGCGAAATATGCCCCCGACGCTTCACAAAACTTTTGATGTGCTGGTCGCGAAACGGATTGTCGAGGGTTTGGTCTGTCATTTTGAGCTGGAAGAAATAACGCCTTCCACAGGGGAAGAGGGGCTGGCCGTGTAAAACTTTTTCGGCATTCTACCTGCAAGAAAGGCGTCGCGACCGGCCTGTGTGGCCAAACGCATGGCGCGCGCCATTTGCACCGGGTTTTGTGCTTTGGCTATAGCCGTGTTCATCAGCACGCCTGCACAGCCCAGTTCCATGGCAATGGCTGCATCGGAAGCTGTGCCAACGCCTGCGTCCACAATCACGGGTACTTGCGCTTTTTCCAGAATCAGGTTGATGTTCCAGGGGTTCAAAATCCCCATGCCGGAACCAATCAACGAGGCCAGGGGCATGATGGCCAAACAACCCACATCTTCAAGTTTGCGGGCGTAAATGGGATCGTCGGAACAGTACACCATCACGTCAAAACCATCGGCCACCAGTTCTTTGGCGGCAATCAGGGTTTCTTCCATGTCGGGGTACAGGTTGGTGGGGTCGCCCAGCACTTCGAGTTTGCACAGGTTGTGGCCATCGAGCAGTTCGCGGCCCAGGCGCAGGGTGCGCACTGCATCTTTCGCGGTGTAGCAACCTGCGGAGTTGGGCAGGTAGGTGAATTTGCTGGGTGAAATGTAATCGAGCAAGCTGGCTTCACCGGCGTTTTGGCCAATGTTGGTGCGGCGTATGGCCACGGTCACAATTTCAGCGCCACTCTCGGAAATGGCGTCGCGGGTTTCGTCCAGGCTGGCGTATTTGCCCGTACCCACCAATAAACGGCTGGTAAATTCACGGTTGCCTACTTTCCAGGTGTCGTTGGATTTTTCGATAGACGTATTCATGTGGGTATTGTTCCTGATTGTTTAGCCGCCACCCACCGCCACCACGATTTCCAGACTGGCCCCTGCGGGAAGTTGTGTGGTGGCGTGCTGGCTTTTGGGCACAATTTCGCCGTTCAGCTCGACGGCAATGCGCTTTCCGGTCAGTTCAAGGCTTTCCACAAGGTGGGCCACAGTGCTGTTCTCGGGCATTTTACGATTTTCACCGTTGACTGTAACTTGAATCATGGCTTGAGCGAATGAGGTTCCGTAAGTTTGCTACTATCGATTAACGCGATAAACAAACCGCAGCAATCTTGATTGAGAACTTTGATTCTCTCATTATCTGAAAACGAAATAACCGTGCGGCGCACAGAAACCGGAGCCTACATGCACTCAGTCGTTCATTTGTTGAAAAGTACCACCTTCCCAAGCGTGAAGCGTTTGAGCCTGGAAACCATTCAGGTGAATCTGGGTTACTTGTGCAACCAAAGCTGCACCCATTGCCATGTGAATGCCGGGCCGAACCGCACCGAGCTGATGCAAGATGAGCAAATTGATCAGTTGATTGCGCTGATGAACCAGGGTTGGGTGAAGATGCTCGATTTGACGGGCGGCGCCCCCGAGATGAACCCCCGCTTCAAGCGCTTGGTGGTGGCGGCTCGCAAGGCGGGTGTGCATGTGATTGACCGGTGCAACCTGACCATTTTGAGCGAACCGGGTTACGAAGACCTGGCGCAGTTTTTGGCCGAAAATGAAGTTGAAATTTTTGCATCCCTGCCTTGTTACCTTGAAGACAACGTGGACAAGCAGCGTGGCAAGGGTGTGTTTGATGCCAGCATTGCCGGGTTACAAAAGCTGAATGCACTGGGCTATGGTGACAAACTGCGCTTAACCTTGGTGTTCAATCCCCAAGGCCCATCGCTGCCACCGCCTCAAGAGGCGCTGGAAGCCGATTACAAGGCAGTTTTGCTCGACAAATTCGGCATTCGCTTCACCGGTTTGGTGACGATCACCAACATGCCGATTGCCCGTTTTGGCAGTACCTTGATCAGCAAGGGCACATTCGAGACTTACATGAACACCCTGAAAGGTGCCTACCGGGAAAGTAATTTGGCTGCAGTCATGTGCCGCAGCCTTGTGTCGATTGACTACGAAGGCAAGCTTTACGATTGCGATTTTAACCAGCAACTGGGTTGGCCTGTGCGCGATTCACAGGGTCGCGCTTTAACTTTGGCGGATTTAACGCAAACCGCGCTTGATTCAATTGAGGTGGTGGTTGGCGACCATTGTTATGGTTGCACGGCAGGTCAGGGTAGCAGTTGCGGCGGTGCTTTGGCTGCTTGAATGGGTTGCTGGCTTTTGTTCATCAGGCGTTTGGCCAGGCGAAGGGCACTTTCTGATTCTTGCGATGCAGATTCCGCCACCTGCTCAACCTGGCTTAACAGGTTAGACCAGGCGGTTTGATTCACCGCCATATATTCAGCCAGTTTGTTCGATTCATTCTGACCCATGTTGATCTTCTGGCTGGCCAACACCAAACCCTCGATCGATTCTTTCAAGGCCTGTTGGCTTTGCTCCACCAGTTGCTGAAGCTGGCGGCTGTTTTCTGGTTCAGTCAGGGTCAATTCCATTTGCGATGCATCGAGCCTGCCCAGCAGTTGCCGGCTTACTTCGCCCGCTTTGCGCAAGCCTTGCGCCGCACTTCGAATGTCTGAGCGCAGCCCCTCAAGCTGAATTTGCATGATTTCCATGTGGTTTTCGGCCTTGGCGTTGCGCTGCTCGCTGTTCAAGGTCGATTTAACCACCTGCGTGCCCTGGTTGGACAACTGGTGGAATGACTTGGCAAATTGCAACACTGCACGGCCACTTTGGTTTAATTCCTCAAGTTGCTGGCCGATCTGCATCAGCGTGCCCCGGTGTTCAAGCTGCTGGTTGCTGTTCAGTGCTTTCAACACGCCTTCAAGCGCTGCATGGGCACCTTCGCGCTTCTGGTCATTTTCCTGCTGGCTGTGCAGTGCGCGGCTTAGCATTTGAATGCGGCGGCTCAGGGCCAGTGTTTTGCGGTGGGTAAACCAGTGAAAACCAAGTGACAGGCCGATGGCCGCAAGCAGAGTACCCAGCCCGAACAGCAGCACGAGGTAACCATTGGTGGCCTGGGCGATGTGGTTTTTCAGTTGGGCCAGTTTGGGCAGTGTGTCCAGCCGCAACTGGGCTTCCAGTTGGCGTTGGGTTTCCTCGCTGGAATCAATGCCTGCCACTGGGCGCGACAGCGCTTCAATGGCCTGGGTCAGCAACACTTGAAGGGTTTGGTTGTGCAGGGCGCCAAGCCACTGAAAGCCCTTGTTTTGCTGACTGACCTGCTGGCCCAAAGACAGCAACGCTTTCAACCCCAGGGGTTGAATGGTTTCAGCGGGCGGGCTGTTCAGCGCAATCAATTCCTGCTGAATGCGGCCTTCCACCAAAGTAAGCTGGGTCAGCTGGGAATTGCGAATGTTGTCAGACTGGTTCTTTGCGAACAACCCTCCGACGAACAACAACAAGGCCGCAACAAGCAAACCTGCTGAGAACTGGCCCAATTGCCGAACAAACTTAGGCCTGACCGGCGTTGGGGCGTGGTCTTCAAACGCTTGGCGTGGGTCAGGTTTTTGTTCGGTCATTGATCCATTGGCTTGGGTTTTTAGATTTGAGTCATCTCAAAATCTTCTTTGCGGGCGCCACATTCCGGGCAAACCCAGTTCGGGGGAACATCTTCCCATTTTGTGCCGGGGGCAATGCCTTCTTCAGGCAGACCAGCCGCTTCATCGTATACCCAACCGCAAATCAAACAAATCCAAGTATTCATTCTGAGCTACTTCCAGAAAAAAAATTGCAACGGGTGGATAATACTGAGTTTGGCAGCCGACTACAAAGGTTGTCGGTTTTTTTTGGGTTTTCAATGACACTGACCGTTCCCTTGGTGCTGACCTTTTCAGCATCTGACCCCACTTCTGGCGCGGGTTTGCAGGCCGATGTATTAACAATTGCCGCATTGGGTGCACACCCCTTGACCGTGCTCACGGGCTTGACCGCGCAGAACACGGTTGGCGTGAAGCGCTTTGAGGCTTGTACCCTCGGCTGGATCGATGACCAGTTACAGACCTTGCTTGATGACGGGGTCAAGCCCAGTGCCATTAAAACCGGGGTGTTGGGCAGCCCGGCGGCGGTGGCTGCTGTGTTGAAAGCCAAGGCCTTGTGGCCCAGTGTGCCGCTGGTGGTTGACCCGGTGCGTGCTTCTGGCAGGGGCGACGCCTTTGGAGGGCAAGCCTTGTTTGACTGTGTCCGAAATGAACTTTTCCCGGTAGTTGACCTGTTGACTCCCAATTGGCCCGAGGCACAAGCATTCACTGGCGCCACCACAGTGGATGAGGCCGGAGCAAGGTTGTTGCAAATGGGTTGCAAGGCGGTGTTGCTGAAAGGCGAACACCTGGATGCTGGCGAGGTGGTGAATCGCCTGTATGTGGCCGACCAAAAAGTGCTTGAGTTTCCGTGTGAGCGCTTGCCGGGGCAATACCATGGTTCGGGTTGTACGTTGGCCAGCGCTTGCGCTGTGGGTTTGGGGCAAGGTTTGAATGTGCGGGAAGCAGTGGAACTGGGGCTTGAATACACTTGGCAGGCCTTGAATTATGGTTTTGCCGTGGGCCAGGGCCAATTGATTCCCGACCGCATGCACCTGATGCAGCATTTGGGCGAAGAGGATGACGAGTTTGATGAGGAGTGACTTGGGCAGTTTGATTCAGGGCGTGTACGCCGTCACGCCGGAACGTTCCGCCGTGTGGCCCCCCGATGCGATTGTGGATTGCGTGGGCGCTGCGCTAGACGGGGGCGTGCGTCTGTTTCAGTGCAGGCAGAAAAATTGGGATCAAGCCGAGTTGATTGAGTTTGTTGAGCAACTGAACGCCCTGTGCGAAAAATACGATGCCGCCCTGATTTTGAATGATGTGCCCTCTGCCGGGTTTTCAAAGTTTGAGGGCGCTGCCATTGCCGGTGTGCACCTGGGGCAAACCGATGAGCCAATCGCGCAGGCGCGAAGCTGCCTGGGTGCCAAATGGGTGGTGGGTGCTTCTTGCTACAATCGGTTTGATTTGGCCGAACAGGCAGTGCACGATGGCGCAAGTTATGTGGCCTTTGGCGCCATGTATCCCAGCGGCACCAAGCCCAATGCCGTGCGGGCAGAACTGGAATTGTTTGCAAATGCGCGTGTATTGGGCGTGCCCACTGTGGCCATTGGCGGCATTACGCTGGCGCGTGTACCTGAATTGATGGCAGCCGGTGCGCACGCGGTGGCCGTGGTGAATGGTTTGTTTGGAATGGAACCCGATGCAGCGCAGGTTTGCCGTGTGGCGCAGCAGTGGGTGGATGCAGTTAATGGATGCACTTAATTAAGCGGAGTCTTGAGAATGAGTGGTAAAGAAGTGAGCCTGAACGAAGTGCTGTTTGAACGGGCACAAAAAACAATTCCCGGAGGTGTGAATTCGCCTGTTCGCGCTTTTCGTTCCGTGGGTGGAACGCCGCGTTTTTTCAAGCGTGCCAATGGCCCCTATGTGTGGGACGCCGACGACAAGCGCTACATTGACTACATTGGTTCTTGGGGGCCTGCGGTGTTGGGCCATGCCCACCCTGAAGTGATCAAGGCTGTGCAGGAAGCCGCAGTGGGCGGCTTAAGTTTCGGTGCCCCCACCGAGGGCGAAATTGTGATGGCGGAAACTTTGTGCGAGATGCTGCCATCCATGGAGCAAGTGCGTCTGGTCAGTTCTGGCACCGAGGCCACCATGAGCGCAATTCGCCTGGCCCGTGGTTTTACCGGCCGCGACACCATTGTGAAATTTGAAGGTTGCTACCACGGCCATGCCGACAGCCTGTTGGTGAAAGCTGGTTCAGGCTTGCTAACCTTCGGTAACCCCACTTCGGCCGGTGTGCCTGAAGACTTTGCCAAGCACACCCGTGTGCTGGACTACAACAATGTGGAGCAGTTGGTTGAACTGTTTAAAGCCAGTGGCAGCAGCATTGCCTGCGTGATTGTAGAGCCGGTTGCCGGCAATATGAATTTGATCAAACCCACGCGCGAGTTTTTGAACACGTTGCGCGAGTTGTGCACCCAGCACGGTGCCGTGTTGATTTTCGATGAGGTGATGACAGGCTTTCGTGTCGGCCCGCAGGGCGTGCAAGGCGTGTACGGCATCACGCCCGATTTGACCACGCTTGGCAAAATTATTGGCGGTGGCATGCCCATGGGCGCTTTCGGTGGCCGTAAGGACATTATGGCGTGCATTGCGCCGCTTGGCCCTGTGTACCAGGCAGGTACTTTAAGCGGCAACCCGGTTGCCGTGGCGGCTGGTTTAACCACCCTGTGTTTGTTGAAGCAGGAAGGTTTTTATGAAAAGCTGGAAACCCAAACGCACAAATTGGTCGAGGCTTTTAATGAAGTAGCGAATGCCCACGGCGAAACGTTTTGCGCCGATAGCATTGGCGGTATGTTCGGCATTTATTTCAGCGACAAAGTACCCACCAGTTTTGCCGAAGTAAGTGCATCCGACCGTGACCGTTTCAACAAATTTTTCCATGCCATGCTGGATGCGGGGGTTTACCTTGCGCCCTCGGCCTATGAGGCCGGGTTTGTTTCAGTGACGCACGACGACGCAGTAATCGAGGCCACCAAGGTGGCAATCGACAAGGCGTTTGCGGCGATTAAATAAGTAAAGGGGGCAGTGTTTTAAAATACTGCCTTGTAAGCCGCGCCCAAACCAAGCCCTTTCACGCCTGACTGCCCCAGTGTGCTGGTCAAGTGTATGTTCAACACACCGGTGTCAATTTCTTTGACAACACCCACTGACAACAGCTGAAAATCGCCGTCTGGTCGAGGTGCCAAAATGGTGGCCAGCGTGTTTTGGTTGGGCCCCATGCGAATTTTCAAATCATCATCGTTTTGGTCTGATTCAATCGAATAGCGCAACAGGGGTCGCCAGCCGCCGTGCACACTGGGTGCTTTGGTGACCAGAAAGCCCAGGCTGATTCGTTCGGCTTTGTACTGCGTGTCGCCGAAACTCAAACTGGCTGCACCGCTTGATTCGTCGTAGCCTTGCAAGTCAATTTTTTCAACGGTGTAGGCAGCTTGCGGGTTCAGGGTCCAGCCTTGTGGCAAGCCGTGAATACTGCCCAAGCCCACGCGAGCAGAAGAAAAATCCCCCTCGGTGCTGGCGGTGTAGCGTTCAGTCGATGGGCCGAGTGTGAATTGGCGCGTGACGTCGTAATCAATTTTTCCCAAGGCCAGGGCAGCGTTTAAATACAGCGATTTCGACAAGGCAATGGTGCTGAACACAGTGCCCAGCACAATGTCGTTGTCGAACCCGCCACCATTGTTTGCGATGTCGGTTTGGGCTTTGTCGATGCTGATCCCAAAGCCCAGCAAGGCGTTGCGGGTAATCATTCTATCGCCGCCAAATTTCACGATTTGCGTGTCTGCTTCAAGCCCCGCCTGAACTTGTTGTGCGTCCAGTTCAAACTGGCCCGCTTCCACACCGCCGTACCATTCGGTGTCGCCAACCGGGCGCAAGGTGGCTTTGCCCGTTGCATCTTCACGCACCAAGGCCAGTGCAGTCAGCCGGTTCTCAAGGCCAAGCGCATGTTGGCGAATCGGGGTGAGAGGGGCCACGGCCAGTGCGCCGTTCAGGCTGGCGGCTTGAAGGCCAGCAAAACCGGCTTCACCAAACAGGCGTTGTGCTGCAGCCGTGGGGTGCACACCATCGGCAAAAATGCGTTGTTCGCTGTCTGCCGCTGCATTCACACCTTGAATGCAGGTAAGGCTTGAATTGAAAAAAGTGTTGGGGTCGTTGCTGCCGTTGTCGCCGCAAGCGGGTTGCAAGGGAGTGGCTGACGTGAAGCCGTAACGCGCCGGGTTGGCTATCACGGCATTCAGTAGCCGGTTTGAATCCACGATCACTGCGCCTTTGCTGGCTGCTGCCGAGGCAAGTGTGTTGTTGAAGCTGGCAGACAGGGCGTTTAACAGCGCAATTGAGCCCGGTGCAGGTGTGCCGCTGACAGAGCCATCTTCAATAATTTGTGCTTGCGGTGTGGCCCCCAGGTTTGGAACGGTGACCACCACAATGTTCTGGGCGCCTGCGGCTTTCAGGCGGTCAATTTGTGTCAGCAATGCTGTGGCGGCAATCGACATTTCTGCCAACGCTGTTGATGGGGTTATTGCGCCTGCGGCCACTGTGGCGAATTGAATGAAACCGTCGTTTGATCCTGCCCAAAGTGCAATCAAGTCATTCCGGTTGAAGGTTGGCGTGTCGGCCAAAAGGCGGTCAACTTGTTGGGTAACGGGAATGGTGGTAATGCCAATGGCCGGGTTGTTGGCAATACCCATGGGGTTCGAAACTCTGGAACCACCTTGTGCATAATTGCCGCCGTTGATGGTGGTGCTTACACCGTTGATTACATCAACATCCAAGGGAATACCAAGTTTGCCCGCCACAATGTTTGCCCAAATTTGCGCGGTGGGCGAGTTGGTGGTGAACTTCATTCTGTCGGGAATTGCGCCTGCCGGTACACCCGCACCAAGCAACCCTTGCGTGGCAGTGCCGGTGTAGGTGCCGCCATCGCTCAAACTGTCGCCCAGCACGAACAGCCGGTCAATGCGGAATTCTTCAGCCTGCGAATTGGCACTGCACAGCGCCAGCGATATGGTCAAAGCCAGTTTGAATGTTTTCACGTTGATCCCTTGGTGGTTCAGGCGCTTTAATAAACAGCCTGTTACCTTGAGTGGTATCTGTGTTGGAAATGTTCACAAGAGGGTCTGTTGTGGCAGTGCTGGCTTAAAAAAGCCGCCGGGGTTGTGCACCCTCGGCGGCTTTGTTGTTCAAATCAGTTTTGGGTTTCTAGCTGACCAGCAAATACACCATGTAAAGCATCAGGCCCACTTGGGCCAGAAAAAAGTTGGCGCGCAGAAACACCTGAATGAAAGATGTGCCGGTGATGTGCACCACGCTTTGTGCAATGCGGGCGTACAGTACAAATGCAGCAATGCCGTTGATGGCGTCAATTTGGCCCATCAGCCCGGCGATCGCCACAATCGCCGCAAACACCGGAAAGTTTTCCAGGCAGTTCAGGTGGGCAGACTTTGCACGCTGCAACATCATGGGGTCGATGGGCTCCTTGCCGCGTTCCCAGCTGTCAATCCGTTTTTGGCCCAGCAAGGCTTGTGGAATTCGGGGTGTCGCGTAAAACAGGGCTAGAACCAAGATCCAGCCGGCGTAAAGCAATACGGTGGTGTAAGCGTTCACTACTTTGTCTCCTTTTGTTGTGGTTGGTGAATTCAATTCATCGCTGATTATGGGTGAAGCCGCGGGCGCCGGGTATCATAAGTTCGGACAAAATCTGGTTCCTGCAAATTACTCCTTCACCTTCTTCACCACCGCATACCGCTCCAGTGTTTTTTTCCTCGCCACATCATGTTCAACCACAGGCCTTGGGTAGGTTTCACCCAGCACAATGCTGGCCATTTGCAATTCAAACGGTGGGCATTCGGCCGGGTTGTGAATGTGCTTGTTCGACAGCTTCGCAAGTTCCGGGCAGTACTTGCGAATGAATTTGCCATCGGCATCGAATTTTTCCGACTGGCTGTGGGGGTTAAAAATACGGAAGTAGGGTTGTGCATCGCAACCCGTTGAAGCAGCCCACTGCCAGCCGCCGTTGTTGGCGGACAAATCAAAGTCGTTCAAGTGCTCTGCGAAATACTTCTCTCCCCAGCGCCAGTCAATGCCAAGGTCTTTGGTCAAAAAGCTGGCAGTCACCATGCGCAGGCGGTTGTGCTGAAAGCCTGTTTGGTTCAGCTGTCGCTGTGCTGCATCCACCAGTGGGTAGCCGGTTTTGCCCTCGCACCATGCCTTGAACAGGCGCTGGGCTTTTTCATCGCTGTCCCATTGAATTTGGTCGTACTCGGGCTTGAAAGCTTTTTCGGCGGCATCGGGGCGGTGGTAAATAATTTGAAAATAAAAATCGCGCCAAATCAATTCATTCAACCAACCCATCGCACCTTCGCTGCCGTCGAACTTAAACCTGTCATAAGCTGCCTTGGCCAGTCTGCGAATGGAAATGGTGCCAAAGCGGTTGTGCACGCTCAGGTAGCTCACGCCTTTCACGGCAGGGAAGTCGCGTGCCACTTTGTATTTGTCGATTCGATCCAGAAAGTCCTCGAATGCATCCAGCGCACCTTCCTCACCGGGCTTGATCATGTCCAGCAAATTGGTGCGCTCAAACCCCATGCTTTCCAGGCTGGGGGCGGGCAAATTCTTCTCGCCAGCCAGCGATTGCATGCTGCTTTCGCTGGGGTAGGGTGTCAGGTGGAATTCGTCCAGCTTTTTCAGGCAGGCGTTTTTAAAGGGCGTGAACACACTGAAAAACTTGCCCGCTTGGGTCAGTACCTCGTCTTCCTCGAAAATGGCCTGGTCTTTGAAGCGAAACAGTGCAACACCTTTGCCTTGAAGCGTTTTGCCCACCGTGATGTCGCGGTTCATGGCTGCGGGTTCGTAATCCTTGTTGGTGAACACAGCCTGAACGCCCAATTCGGCGGCCAAAGCCGGAATGGCCTTCTCGGCCTGGTCGTAAACCAGGTGCAGGTTGCCCCCGAAGCTTTGCAGTTTTTTCTTCAGCGCCATGCAGCTTTCCCAAATGAACTCAACCCGCCGGTCAGCTTTGTTGGGCAAAGCATCCAGAATGGTTTTGTCGTAAACGAATACGCAGTGCACCTGTTGGCAGTG
>Ga0209024_1000567_pt1 | contig 57163 bp, 63 predicted proteins | sample AutmiccommunBRH5_FD_187380 | JGI IMG/M metagenome (GOLD analysis project Ga0209024, IMG submission 187380) | Deep subsurface microbial communities from Mt. Terri, Switzerland - Autotrophic microbial communities BRH/5 (SPAdes) (version 2) | ecosystem: Environmental > Aquatic > Deep subsurface >... | reverse complement strand
CCGGGGCGGGGAGCGGCCCGCCGGATCAGTCGAATTTGCGGCTTGGCGCCAGAACCACGGCCTCGCCCTTCAGGACGACGGTATCGCCCACGGCGCAGTGGGTTTCAAGGGTCACACGGCGCTTGGCGTGGTCGATGGCGATGACCTTCACCTCGGCATAGACCATGTCGCCGGGGCGGACGGGGGCCATGAACTTCAGCGTCTGGCCCAGATAGACGGTGCCATGGCCGGGAAGCTGTTCACCGATCACCGCGGAAATCAGGCCGGCGGTCAGCATTCCGTGGGCGATGCGCCCGCCGAAGATGGTGTCCTGCGCATAAGCTTCGTCCAGATGCACCGGGTTGCGGTCGGTCGAGACCTCGGCGAACAGCTCGATATCGCGGTCGGTCACCTCCTTACGGAGGTAACGGACCATGCCGATCTCGAGATCCTCGATGCAGATCGTGCCGCGGGGGAAGTTGTCCAGCATGGTCATGAGTCCCGGCCCTGGGTTTTGTTGCGGTGCAGCATAGCACTGCGCCGGCCGGAAGCGCAAGTATTCCCGGCAACTAATTGTCGTTTGCCTGCTGGATATGGCAATAATGTTACCTGGCCAGTTGCGGGCACCCGCTCAGCGCAGGCGGCCGATCGCGTATTGCGGCACCAGTTGCTGCGCCTCCAGCCAGCCGTCCAACGCGGCGGATTCCGGATTTTCCACATCATTTCCAAAGGCTTCCGCGGCAAGGCCACCGGTGATGAACACCGTGTCGATGCCCTCACCCAGTCCGCCTTCGACGTCAGTGCGGATGCCGTCGCCGATGGCGAGCAGGCGGGGGCTGTCGGTGCTGCCGAGGTCCGCGAGGCGGCGGCGGGCGAGGTCGTAGATCGGGGGGTGCGGCTTGCCGAAATAGAGGCTCTCGCCGCCCATCTCGGTATAAAGCTGCGCCAGCGCGCCGGCGCAGTAGATGCGCTGGTCGCCCATGTCGACGACGATGTCGGGATTGGCGCAGAGCAGCTTCAGGCCGCGGGTCTTGGCCAGCAGCAGGCGGCCGCGGTAATCCTCGGGCGTCTCGGTCAGGTCATCGAAGAGGCCGGTGCAGACGATGCCTTCCGCCTCGTCCAGCGGCACGCGTTCGATGGCGGGGGCATCCGACCACTCGGGCGGTATCTCATTGAAAAAGTTCAGGTCCTTGTCGGCCCCGATGAAGAACACCTTGCGGCCGACCGCGCCCGCGAACATCGCATCCTGCGCGGCGTCCCCGGAGGAGACCCCCGCATCCCAGGCATCGCGGGGCACGCCCATCCGGTCCAGCTGCTGAATCACATCGGCGTTGGGGCGGGGGGCGTTGGTCAGCAGCACCACCTTGCCGCCGCCCGCCCGGAACGCCTGCAGCGCGGCCACGGCGGCCGGATAGGGGGCGATGCCGTTATGCAGGCACCCCCAGAGGTCGCACAGGAGCGCGTCATAGTCGGCGCCGATTTCGGACAGCGAGGAGAGGATGCGGGTCATGGGAGAAGCCTTCGGGGGAGGGTCTGGAAAGCATATGGGAACGATATGGTTTCCATATGGCAGGTGTGCGGGCAGGCCCGCGGGTGCGAGAAGGGCGCCCGTTGGGGCGCCCCTGTCGTTCTCTCAGAGCTTCAGCGCCGGGATGATCTGCTTCTTGCGGCTCATGATGCCCGGCAGCACGACGGTGTCGCCGGTGACGGTGCAGCCGAAGCTGGCCTCGGCGATGCGCTTGACCAGATCGTTCGGGACCAGCAGCGTGGCTTCCTCGCGCAGGATGTCGATGACGAACAGCATCACATGCTCGGCGCCGTCTTCGGCGGCGACGGCGGGCATGGCGGCCATCAGGCTGGCCTTGCGGTCGAGCACGACTTTCGGCGCGGTAGTCTCGAGGACCGAGATCCGCAGCTCGGTGCCGTCGATGGTGTATTCCTTGGAGTCCATCCGCAGCAGTTCCGCGTCCGAGAAGGCCGAGACGTCGGATTTGGCGGCGAAGAGCTCGGCGGCGAAGTCCGGGATCGAGACGCCGAGATCGGCGGCGAGGGATTCGGCCACGGCGCGGTCATGCGGGGTGGTGGTCGGCGAGCGGAATTCCAGCGTGTCGGACAGGATGCAGGACAGCATCGCGCCCTTGATGCCGCGCGGGGCGCGGGCGAGGTCGGCGCCGATCAGGTCGTGCAGGATGGTCGCGGTGCAGGCCAGCGGGCGGATGGTGATGTCGATCGGGGTGCGGGTCTTGAGGCCGCCGACCAGCATGTGATGGTCGATGATGCCGAGGATCTTGGCATCGTTGATCGAGGGCGGCAGTTCGGCCGGGTTGTTGGTGTCGACGATGACCACGCTGTCGTCGGCCGTCACATCGGCGATGATCTGCGGCTTGGGCAGGTCCCAATGGGTGAGCATGAAGGCTGCCTCGGTGTTCGGCTCGCCGAGCAGGACGGGCACGGCGGGGGTGCCGTTCACCTCGGTCAGGTACCAGGCCCAGATGATGGGCGAGCCGGTGGAGTCGGTGTCGGGGGATTTGTGGCCGAGAACCTTGATCATGAAATAGTCCCTTCGGGTCGTGCCGCGCGGGCAAGATGGAATGCGCCCGCCTTATAGGCGCTGCAGCATGGGTTGTCACCGGGGGGCGTGGACCCTTCGGGGGGGCGCCTGGCGCCGGCCAAGGCGGGGGGCGCTGCCCCCCGGCGGCCGTTGGCCGCTCCCCCCGGGATATTTTTGCAAAGAAGATACAGGAGAGGGAAGACGGGGCGGGATCGGCGCGGTCAGTCCAGCGGGGTCTGGTGGTGCTGGAGGAGTTTCCAGTCCGTCTCGCGCCGGGCCCAGGTGGAGGAACAGGCGGCGCGCCAGGGGGCGGCGCCTTCGCGGGTGGCAGTGGCGATGTAGCCAAGGACGCAGAGCCCGTCGGTTTCGGCGAGGTGGCGGCCGGCCATGTCCACCTCGCGCCAGCGGGGGGCGGAGTCGAGACTGGTGAGGATCGCCTCGCCCTGCACGATGCCCGGCCCCGGTAGGACCATCAGGCAGGACGGGTGCATCAGCTTGCGGAACTCGGGGAGGCCGCCGGTCCAGAGGGCGGACTCGTGGGTCCAGATCGGTGAGGTCATGGCGCGGCTCCTGTCTGATGGGGACCCAACGCGGTCAGAAGGGCTGGCGTTCCAGGTCCCAGCCATCGGCAGCGAGCAGGGTCAGCACGCCGGCCGGGCCGGAGAGATGCGCGGCACCGGCGGCGACGACCAGTTTGCGGGGGGCGGTGCCGCTCCCGGCCTCGGCCTCGATCACCTCCATCCAGGCGCGGTTGCGTTCGGTGAGGAGGGCGCGTTCGAGGAGGTCGAAGTCCGCCCTGGCCTGCGCGGGATCGGCGCCGGGGGCATTGAGCGTCATCAGGCGCGAGAACTCCCAGATGCGCCGATGCTCCTGGGCGAAATACGCGGCGGTGAGGGTGGCGAAGATATCCTCGGCGGCACCCGCCAGCGGCAGCGAGGCGCGGATCATGTCGAGCTGCTGGTCCATGGTGAAGCGGGCGAAGATGTCGAAGACGGTGTCATAGGCTTCGAGCGCGCGGGTGGGGGTGCCGGCCTCGGCGGCGGCATCCATCAGCATCTTGTCGAGGCCCTGCATCGCCTGGCCGGGCTGCGGGATGGCGCAGGCGGGCATGCCCAGCATCATCGCCACATACCAGGGCTGCATCTTGGCGGCCATCATCCCTGGCACGCCGCGTTCGGAAAGCTCGGCGGAGAGCTGCGCCCATTCCTCGGGGGTGAGGCGTTCCAGCAGGCTGGGGCCCTCGGTCAGGAACAGAAGGTTGGGGCGGCGGCCGATCTCGGCCTGCATCTTTGCCATTTCCGCCTCGGTCGCTTCGACCAGCAGCAGGTCGGCGGCCTCCACCACCGGAGCGAGGGTGTCCATGATGGCGGTCATGCGCGGGTCGAACATGTGGAGCGTGCCGATGACGGTGATCTCGGCCGCGCCCTTGCGGGCCAGCCAGTGGTTGCCGGAGGGGTAGGGCTGGCCTTCCAGCGCGGCGGCGAGGGCCACGGCCTCGGGGCCGGCGAGGTCTGCCAGCAGGTCGGTGCCGGCGCAGGCGGGGCGCGTCGCCGGAGCGGTCTGGGGCGCGGGTTGGGCCTGCAGGGCGGCGGGCAGCGCGATCAGCGCGAGGGTGCAAAGCAGGCGGCGGAGCATCGGGAACCTCGCGGATGGTGGGGGCGGACGCTGCCCCTTCGTCAAGCTGGCACCTGTGGCCGCGGGTTTCCAGACCGGGCCGCGATTTTCGGATCAATTTGCCGGGGGCGGGGAGTTGACACGGGATGGTGACCCGCTTACCTCTGCATCGCGTTAGCACTCACCCAAGACGAGTGCCAACGGATCTCAACCTGGAACCTAGGGAGTGTTACCAGATGGCTTTCAAACCGCTGCATGACCGTGTGCTGGTCAAGCGTGTGCAAGGCGAAGAAAAGACCAAGGGCGGTCTGATCATCCCCGACAATGCCAAGGAAAAGCCTGCCGAGGGCGAAATCGTCTCTGTCGGCGAGGGCGCGCGCAAGGATTCGGGCGAGCTGATCGCGATGTCGGTGAAGGCGGGCGACCGCGTTCTGTTCGGCAAGTGGTCGGGCACCGAAGTGACCGTCGATGGCGAAGAACTGCTGATCATGAAGGAAAGCGACATTCTGGGCATCCTGTCCTGAGGGATTTCGGGTTCGGCCGCCGGGGGGGTGACCCCTGGTGCCCTGAGCCCGGCCCACAGGCTGATGCACGGATCGCTTTCCTCCCCGTAACCCAAGACAACCAGGAGTACATCCAATGGCTGCCAAGGAAGTCAAATTCGATACCGACGCCCGCAATCGTATGCTGCGCGGCGTCAACATCCTCGCGGATGCGGTCAAGGTGACGCTCGGCCCGAAGGGCCGTAACGTCGTCATCGAGAAATCGTTCGGTGCCCCGCGCATCACCAAGGACGGTGTCTCGGTCGCCAAAGAGATCGAACTGGAAGACAAGTTCGAGAACATGGGCGCCCAGATGGTGAAGGAAGTCGCTTCCCGCACCAATGACGAGGCCGGCGACGGCACCACCACCGCCACCGTGCTGGCCCAGGCCATCATCAAGGAAGGCCTGAAGTCGGTTGCAGCGGGCATGAACCCGATGGACCTGAAGCGCGGCATCGACCTGGCCACCACCAAGGTCGTCGCGGCGATCAAGGCGGCTTCGCGTCCGGTCAAAGACACCGACGAAGTTGCCCAGGTCGGCACCATTTCGGCGAACGGCGAGGCCTTCATCGGCCGCCAGATCGCTGACGCGATGCAGAAGGTCGGCAACGAGGGTGTCATCACCGTCGAAGAGAACAAGGGGATGGAGACCGAGGTCGAAGTCGTCGAGGGCATGCAGTTCGACCGTGGCTACCTCTCGCCCTATTTCGTGACCAACCCCGAGAAGATGGTTGCGGATCTGGAAGACGCGCTGATCCTGCTGCACGAGAAGAAGCTCTCGTCGCTGCAGCCGATGGTTCCGCTGCTGGAAGCCGTGATCCAGTCGGGCAAGCCGCTGATCATCATTTCCGAAGACGTTGAAGGCGAGGCCCTCGCCACGCTGGTCGTCAACAAGCTGCGCGGCGGCCTGAAGATCGCTGCCGTCAAGGCTCCGGGCTTCGGCGATCGTCGCAAGGCGATGCTGCAGGATCTGGCGATCCTGACCGGTGGTCAGGTCATCAGCGAAGACCTGGGCATGAAGCTGGAGAATGTCACCATCGACATGCTCGGCAAGGCCAAGAAGGTCTCGATCACCAAGGACAACACCACCATCGTTGATGGCGGCGGCGACAAGGCCGAGATCGAAGCCCGTGTGTCGCAGATCCGCGCGCAGATCGAGGAAACCACCTCGGACTACGACAAGGAAAAACTGCAGGAACGCGTGGCCAAGCTGGCTGGCGGCGTTGCGGTGATCCGCGTTGGCGGCATGACCGAGACCGAAGTGAAAGAGCGCAAGGACCGCGTCGATGACGCCCTGAACGCGACCCGTGCGGCCGTGCAAGAAGGCATCGTCGTTGGCGGCGGCGTGGCTCTGATCCAGGCTGGCAAGTCGCTTGAAGGCATGGTTGGCGCGAACAGCGACCAGACGGCCGGCATCGCCATCGTCCGCAAGTCGCTGGAAGCCCCGCTGCGCCAGATCGCGCAGAACGCTGGTGTCGACGGTTCGGTCGTGGCTGGCAAGGTGCGCGAGTCGAATGACCCGGCCTTTGGCTTCAACGCCCAGACCGAAGAGTATGGCGACATGTTTGCCTTCGGCGTGATCGACCCGGCGAAAGTCGTGCGGACCGCGCTGGAAGATGCAGCCTCGATCGCGGGCCTGCTGATCACCACCGAAGCCATGATCGCTGAAAAGCCGCAGGACAAGTCCGGCGCCGGCGCTGGCGGCGGCATGGGCGGCATGGGCGGCATGGACGGCATGATGTAATTTCGGCACATCTTTTGCCGGAACCGAGAGGGGCCCCTTGCGGGGCCCCTTTTGCTTTTGCAGTCAAGCGGTTCGCCGCTAAGGTGCCGCACTGGGGCGCTAAAAGGGAGGCGGGGGTCATGTGGCTCTATTCCGCGATGGCTGGTGTATTTCCTCGTAGTTTCATGGCGAAGGTGTTCTTCGTCGCGTTTGTCGGAACGCATGTTCCGTTGCTGGCGCTGCTGGTTTGGGCCATCGCGGGGCAGGACGTGTTCCCAGGAGAGCGGGTGCAGGTTCTGGGCATCGCGCTGATCGCCACGCTGGCCGGAACCGCGGCGACCCTGCTGGCGCTGCATGAAGTGCTGAAGCCGATCTACCTGGTCGAACAGACGATCCGCGCCTTCGAGAGTGAGAGGGCTGCGGCACCCTTGCCTTTCGGGTTTCACGACCAGGTGGGGCGGCTGATGTCGAGCACCAACCGGCTGATCCTGGCGGTGGATGACCGCATCGATACCGAACGCCGCGCCGCCGAGACCGATCCGCTGACCGGGCTCCTGAACCGCCGCGGGTTCGACGCGCGGGTGCCCGAGGGCGCGCCGGGGGCGATGCTGATCCTGGATATCGACGGGTTCAAGGGGGTCAATGACCGCTATGGCCATGCCGTAGGCGACACCGTGCTGCGTGATCTGGCGGTGATCCTGACCGGCACGCTGCGCCGGCGCGACGTGCTGGCCCGGCTGGGCGGCGAGGAGTTCGGGGTGTTCCTGCCCGGCCTGACCATCGGCGATGCGCGCGAGGCGGCAGAGCGGCTGCGCTCGGCCGTCGCGGGGCAATTGCGCGCCGAGGTGGAGCCGGTGACCGTGTCGGTAGGCGTGGCCATCGCCCGCGCCGGCCTCAGCCGCGAGGCGCTGATCTCCGAGGCCGACCGCGGCCTTTACGCAGCAAAGCAGGGCGGACGGAACCGGGTCTGCATGGCCGTCGTTGCCCAAGGCGGAATGGCGACGGCATAGGGGCCTTCGCGCCGCAAGACGTGGGGCGCTGCCCCGGGAAGGGCGCGATGAGACTGTTCCAGTGCCAATGCTGCGGCCAGGTGCTGCATTTCGAGAACACCAAATGCCTGCGCTGCGGGCGCAATGTCGGCTATCTGCCGGAACGTGGCCAGATGCTGGCGGTCGAGCCCGAGGGCGCTGTCTGGACGATCGCCGGGGATGCGGAGCCCGGCGAGGGCAAACCCAGCGATGACCGCAAGGACGATCCCGAAACCGCGGGCGATCTGGGAGATCATGCGGCGGGCTACCGGTTCTGCGCGAATTGGGAGCGCAGCGCCTGCAACTGGATGCTGCCCGCAGGCGAGGGCGAGGCCTTCTGCCTGGCCTGTTGCCACAACCGCACCGTGCCCGACCTGTCGGATGCGGTGAACCATTCCCGCTGGCAGAAGATCGAGGCGGCCAAGCGCCGGCTGGTCTACACGCTGCTGCGCCTCGGCCTGCCGCTGCCGCGGCCCGGCGAGGGCCATCCCGAACCGCTGGTCTTCGACTTTCTGGCCGACGCGCCGGGCGCGACCGAGCGGGTGCTGACGGGGCATGCCGACGGGGTCATCACCATTTCCCTGACCGAGGCGGATGACGCCACGCGCGAGAAGATGCGCACCGACATGGGCGAGGCCTATCGCACGCTGCTGGGGCATTTCCGGCATGAGGTGGGGCATTACTACTGGGATATCCTCGTGCGCGATGGCGGGCATCTGGACGCGTTCCGGGCGCTGTTCGGCGATGACACCGAGGATTATGCCGCCGCGCTTGGTCGGCACTATGCCAATGGCGCGCCGGAGGGCTGGCAAGAGGGGCATGTCAGCGCCTATGCCACCATGCACGCCTGGGAGGACTGGGCCGAGACCTGGGCACATTACCAGCATATGGTCGATACGCTGGAAACCGCGGCCGCCTTCGGCCTGAGCGTCGAGCCGGAGCTGGACGAGGATGGCGAGCTGAGCACCGAACTGGACTTCGATCCGCACAAGGTGCGGCGCGTCCGCCGGCTGCTTGGGGCCTGGATGCCGCTGACCGTGGCGCTGAACGCGCTGAACCGCTCGATGGGGCAGGCGGACCTCTACCCGTTCGTGCTGCCGCCCGCCGTGCTCAAGAAGCTGGGCTTCGTGCATGACCTCGTCGTGCAGGCCAGGTCCGGGCAGAGCTAGCGCGAATTTTGCACAAGCCGCGTGCAACTGCTTGCGGAAGCGGCGCCAATCCGGCATCGCTTTCGCAGAAGGCCACGCTGCGCCGCGGCGTGGATTGCACCGGGGCGGCGCGGGTGCAGACTGCGCAAAGGCGGTCTGGCGGCGCGGGCCAGAGCTTGTGATGGGACTGGGGACGCCAATGGAACTGCGCGAAGTCGAAGAGCGGGACCACATCTTCGTGTCGATCCTGCTGCAAACCGCCTTCGAGCGGCCCGAGGAATCGCGCCTGGTCGAGGCGCTGCGCCGCGCCGGTGATCTGGCGCTGGAGCTGGTGGCAGAGGAAGAGGGCCAAGTGATGGGCCATATCGCCTTCGCCCGGCTGACGGCGCCCGAGGGCTGGTGGACGCTGTCACCGGTCTGCGTCATGCAAAGCCGGCAGGGCCGCGGCCTTGGCGGCGAGATCATCCGCCAAGGGCTCGACCTGTGCCGCCAGCGCCATGCCAAGGCGGTGGTCGTGGTCGGCGGCTCGGCCTATTACGGGCGCTTCGGCTTCTCGCTGGCGGCGGCAGAGCATCTGACCACACCCTATGCCCGCGAATACACGCTGCTCTATCCCATCGCGCCCGGCACCGCCGGGGCCCGCGAGCGGCTGGTCTATCCCGAGCCCTTCGCGGCGCTTTAGGCGCCCGGATAGCGGATCGCCACGATCTCCAGCGTCACCGCCCCGGCGGGGCGCGGCCAGTCGACCAGATCGCCAACCCCGGCGCCGATCAGCGCCTGCGCCAGCGGCGAATGCGGCGCGATCTTGCGGCGGGCGGCGTCAGCCTCATCCTCCCCCACAATCGTATAGGTCGTGCTGCGGCCGTCCTCGTCCCGCACCGTGACCTCGGCGCCGAAGGCGACGCGGCCCTGCGGCTGGCTGGCCGGGTCCAGCGGGATGGCGCTGGCGATGCGGGCCTGCAGGTAGCGGATGTCGCGCTCGGCCGTCGCCTCGGGCAGCTTGTCGAGCCGGTCGGCGCGTGCGCGCAGGCGCGCAAGCTCCTCCTGCGCCGCGGCTAGGCGGGCGTGCAGCTGCGCGAGGCCGGCGGGCGTCACATGGTTCGGATGCGCGCTGACCGGAAGATCGGGCAACTGCGGGGCGGCGTCGGGCGCATCCTCGCGGACGAAAGCGCGGCTCATGGGGTTTTGCGGGTCTCAAGCATCCGGCCAGAGTGCGGCAGCGGGCGGGGGATGTCCATGCCCCGGGTCTTGCGCAAAGCTGGGGCAAGGGGCAGGCTGGCCCGATGCGCCTGATCCTGCTGGTAAGCCTTGCGATGGCGGCCTTTGCCGCGAACTCCCTGCTCAACCGGCTGGCGCTGGTCGAGGGCGGCATGGGTCCGGCCAGCTTTGCCGCCATCCGGCTGGCGGCGGGGGCCTTTATGCTGGTGGCGTTGGTCTGGGCGCGCGGGGGCGGCTTGCGTCTGGCGGGGCGGCTCCGGGCCTTCGGCGCCGTGACCCTCGCGACCTACATGATCGGGTTTTCCTATGCCTATCTGACGCTGGAGGCGGGGACCGGCGCGCTGATCCTGTTCGGCGGGGTGCAGGTGACGATGTTCGCGGGCGCGCTGGCACTGCGCGAGCCGGTGCCGCCGCGCCGGTGGGCCGGCGCCGGGCTGGCGCTGGCGGGGCTCGCGGTGCTGGCGGCGCCGGGGATGGGGGCTGCGCCCGACCCGGTAGGGGCGGCGCTGATGGTGGCGGCTGCGGTGGGCTGGGGGCTTTACTCGCTGGCCGGGCGGCGGGCGGGCGATCCGCTGGCGGCGACGGCGGGGAATTTCGTGCTGGCCCTGCCGCTGGCGCTGCTGGTGCTGCTGGCGTTGCCGGGGGACGGGCGGGTGACGGGCGCGGGGATTGCCGCGGCGGTGGTGTCGGGCGCCGTCACCTCGGGCCTTGGCTATGCGCTGTGGTACGCGGTGCTGCCGCGCCTGCCAGCCAGCGTGGCGGCGGTGGCGCAGCTGACGGTGCCGGTGCTGGCGGCGCTGGCCGGCGCCGTGCTGCTGGCCGAGGTGCCGGGGCCGCGGTTCTGGGCCGCGGCCCTGCTGGTGATCGCCGGGGTGCTGCTGTCGGTGCTGCGGATCAGCCGCGGGCCGAGCCCGCCCGGAGCGGCTTCACGCGGTTGACATGGCCCATCTTGCGGCCGGGGCGGGCCTCGGCCTTGCCATAGAGGTGGATCGCGGTGCCAGCCTCGCGCGCCAGCGCCGGAACGCGCAGCACATCGTCGCCGATCAGGTTGAGCATCTCCACATCCGCAAAGCGGCTGCCATCCCCCAGCGGCCATCCGGCCACGGCGCGGATATGCTGTTCGAACTGGTCCACCGCGCAAGCGTTCTGCGTCCAGTGGCCGGAGTTGTGGACCCGCGGCGCGATCTCGTTGACGATCAGGCCCTTGGGGGTCACGAACAGCTCCACCCCCATCACGCCGACATAGCCAAGCGCGTTCAGGATCCGCGCCGCGACCAGCACCGCATCGCTGCGCAGGCTGGGCGAGATATGGGCGGGCACGGTGGTGGTGTGCAGGATGCCGGCCTTGTGGACATTCTCGCCGGGGTCATAGGCGGCGATCTCGCCGGTCACGCCCCGGGCGGCGATCACCGAAATCTCGCGGCTGAAGTCGATGAAGCCTTCCAGCACGGCGGGCTGACCGGCCATTGCCGCCAGCGCCTCGGGGGCATCCTCGGGCGCCATGATCCGCGCCTGGCCCTTGCCGTCATAGCCAAGGCGGGTGGTCTTCAGGATCGCGGGCGTGCCGATGCGCCCCAGCGCCGTGTCCAGGTCGGCGGCATCCTCGACGGCGCACCAGGGCGCCGTCGCCAGTCCCTCGCCATTCAGGAAGGTCTTCTCCAGCAGCCGGTCCTGGCTGATCGCCAGCGCGCGGCGGTTGGGGCGGATCGGGCGCAGGCTCTCGATCAGGTCCAGCGCCGAGGTGGGGATATTCTCGAACTCATAGGTCACCACATCGACCGAGGCGGCGAAGGCGGCCAGCGCCTGCGCATCCTCATAGGGTGCGGTCGTGACGCGGTGGGCGACATCGGCTGCGGGGGGATTGGCGGCAGGTTCATAGATATGGGTGCGCAGGCCAAGGCGGCTGGCGGCGACGGCGAGCATCCGGCCCAGCTGACCGCCGCCAAGGATGCCGATGGTGGCGCCGATGGGAAGGGGGGCGTCAGTCATCGGAGGGTTCCTCGGGGATCGAGGCCGACAGCGCCTCGCGCCAGGCATCGAGCCGGGCGGCGAGGGCAGGATCGTTCAGCGCGAGGATGCCGGCGGCCATCAGCCCGGCATTGGCCGCGCCCGCGGCGCCGATGGCCATGGTGGCGACGGGGTAGCCCTTGGGCATCTGCACGATGGAATAGAGGCTGTCGACGCCCGACAGCGCCCGGGTCTGCACCGGCACGCCGACCACAGGAATCCGGGTCTTGGAGGCCATCATCCCCGGCAGATGCGCCGCGCCGCCCGCGCCCGCGATGATGACCTGCAGCCCGCGATCCGCGGCCGTCTTGCCATAGGTCCACAGCCGGTCAGGGGTGCGATGCGCCGAGACGATCTTGGCCTCATACGCGATGCCAAGCTCATCGAGCACCACCGCCGCCTCTTTCATCGTGGGCCAGTCCGACTGGCTGCCCATGATGATTCCGACCTTCACGCCCATGGATACCCCCGCGAATTTGAACGCGCACTATAGCCGTGGCGGGGCGGCGTGCAATGGCAGCTCAGGCGATGATATCCGGCGTCAGCTCATCCTCGATCCGGGCGATCTGGTCCTTGAGGCCGAGCTTTTGCTTCTTCAGCCGGCGCAGGGTCAGCTGGTCGCCGCGGCCGCTGACCTCCAGCGCGTGGATGGCGTCGTCGAGGTCGCGGTGCTCGCGGCGCAGCACGCCGAGCTTCACCCGCAACACATCCTCGTGGTTCATCTCCCCGTGCGCGTGCATGTCCATATGGGCGTTCATCTCGATCCTGCTGGCGGCTGAGTCGGTTGCGCGGGCGTTTTCGAAACATAGCAATTTCCGCTGCTTGCGGGAAGCGTGCTGTAGAGGCAGCCAAGGGGCGCCCCGACGCGCGCCAGCCTCTTGCCGAGCCCGCGCGCCGTGCCCATATCTGATGGGAAGGGGCTGCCAGCTTGGGGCCCTGCCTGCAATGTCGCTTGGACGAGGACTTGCCCGATGACGAAACTGACCTTTGGGGCGCATCCCTATCTGCTGGGCTTCGATCAGCTGGAACGGCTGGTGGAGCGTACGGCGAAAGCCGGCAGCGAGGGGTACCCGCCCTTCAATATCGAACAATCGGGTGAGAACGCCTATCGCATCACCTTGGCCGTGGCCGGGTTCCGCGAGGAGGATCTGGCGATCACGGTCGAGGACCGGCAGTTGCTGGTTCGCGGACGGCAAGGCGAGGACGACGGCGCGCGCATCTACCTGCATCGCGGCATCGCCGCGCGCGCCTTCCAGCGCAGCTTCGTGCTGGCCGAGGGGGTCGAGGTGGCGGGTGCGGCGCTGGAGAACGGCCTGCTGCATATCGATCTGAAGCGGGCAGTCCCCGAGCCGGTGGTGCAGACCATCCGCATCGGGCGCAAATGACAGAAAAGGGGAAACGCGATGAATACCACTTTTGAATTCGGCCCCGAAGCGGGCGAGCGCATCGTCTATGTGCGCAGCGTGGCGGTGACGGACCTGCCGGGCGAGGTTCAGGCCCAGGCCGAGGGGCTCGAAACGCTTTATGCCGTGCATGACGCGGCTGGCGAGCGGCTGGCGCTGGTGCGCGACCGCAAGATGGCCTTCATGCTGGCGCGGCAGAACGATCTGGCGCCGGTCAGCGTTCACTGAGGCTTCCGGTTCGGACACGGCGAAAGGCGGCCCATCCGGGGCCGCCTTTTTGTTGGCGAAGGGCTCGCGGGACGGCAGGACGCGTCGGCGCAATATCTGATAGGCCGGCCTAGGCTTGCTGCGAGCTTACGCTGCTGCCGTCCTGCGCATAGGCCGGCGCGTAATTTTCATTGTCAGATCCGCGGTCCGCATCGGCCAGTGCCGCGGCGAGGCAAGCGGCGATGCTTTCCGGCGTGCTCGGCTTGGTGCAGATCCGGGCCCGGCTGAATGCCTGCAGCAGGCTGGCCGGATCGGCGCGGCCGGTGTGGAACACGAAGGGCACGCCCTGCTCTTCAAGAAACCGCGCCAGCGGGAACACCGTCTCGCCGTTCAGATCCACATCGAGGATCGCGCCATCGACCTTCATCTTCTGCACAAGGTCGAGCGCGGCGCCCAAGCGATAACAGGGGCCGACGACCGCCGCCCCCAGATCTTCCATGGTCATGGCAAGGTCGAGCGCCAGCAGCGCCTCGTCCTCCACCACCATGATCTTCTTGCCTTCAAGCATGTTCCTGGTCCTTGCCTGTCGCCGTGACCTCGACCTTGTCTGCGTCACTGAATGGAAATCTCAGCGTTGCGGTCAGTCCTTGTTCGCCCCAGCGTTTGTCCATCGTGGCCTTGGCCTGTTGCAGCGACAGGTCTATCATCGTCGATCCGAAGCCCTCGCGTCCGGGCTGTGGCGGTCCGTCCTCGGCAAGCTGCTCCTGCCATACCACAACCAGGGTTTCGTCCGAAGCAAACGTCCAGTCGACCGTCAGGGTTCCCGAAGCTGTGGACCAAGCGCCATATTTCACACTATTGGTTGCCAGTTCGTTAAAAATCAGGCCCATCGGCGTCAGCAAACGGGCAGGCAGCACCTTTTTGGGGCCGTTTAGGCGCAAACCTCCTCCCGGCGGGCAGTAAGGCCGCACCACCGCCTCCAGCAGATCGCCGAAGGGCGCGGTGCGCATCAGGTTCTGGCCGCTCGACGCTTCATGCGCGCGGGCGAGGGCCTGGATGCGCGAGCGGGTCTTGTGCGCGGCGACCTTGGGGTCGGTCTCGCTGCGCCCGGTGACCGAGATGATCGACATCGTCACCGCGAAGAGGTTCTTCACCCGGTGGCTCAACTCATGTGAGACCAGTTCCGCCCGGTCACGCTGCACCTCGATCTCGCGCCCGTAGCGCAGATGGGACTCGGCCCGGGCACTGCGGAAGGCCAGCATCGCCGCCAGCACGATCAGTCCCAGAACCGCCAGCCCGATCATCCCCAGCGTGCGTTTGGCCCGCAGCCTCTCGGCATCGGCGCGCGCGTAGGCCGCATCCATCAGCGCGCTTTCTTCGCGGCGGATCGCAGAGCTGGTGGCGCGCAGGGGCTCCATCGCGGTGCGGGGGCTGGGAGTGGACCTTGCCGCCGGCTCAAGGGCCGCGGAGAGGTCGGCCATCCGCTGCGCGGCCATGGCGCCGAGCCGGCGCCCCTGCGCGGACAAATTGCTGCCCGCCCGGTCGAGCGAAGCCTGCATCTGCGCAGCGGCAGCGGGCAGCGCGGCCTCGGCGGCGCGGAACGGGGCCTCGGCGGCGGGATCGCCGAGCAGGACGCCGCGCTGCGCAGACTCCGCCTCATAAAGGATCTGCATCAGGTTATTGACCTGGGTCAGCGTCTCGCGCGCCTCTGTCATCTCTTGCCGGGCGACGTTCTCGGCCTGGAATGCCCGGCTCACCGTCAGCGCCCCGGCGGCGAAGAGCGCCGCGAGCACGACCAGCATCAGCAGGCTGACGGCCGTGCGCGGGGCAAGGGACCAGGGCGGGCGCGCTGCATTCCTCACGAGGTTGCCCCCCGGGGCGGGTTGGGGGCGCTGCCGCGCCGCCGGTTGACTGTTGCAACGGTCAACGCCCGGGCGCGGCTCAGGTTTCATCTGCAGCATGACGCGCGGCGCCGGCCGGACATGCAGACGGCGCGGCAACCTTCGTCGCCGCGCCGTTTCTTTGGCTTCGGGTCGATCAGCCGCGGCCGATCAGGCCCATGCTTTCCAGCTTCAGGATCACCTGATGCGCGCAGTTGTCGACATCGACATTCTCGGTCTCGACGCGCAGTTCCGGGCTTTCGGGCACTTCATAGGGGTCGGAGATCCCGGTGAATTCCTTGATCTTGCCCTCTCGCGCCAGCTTGTAGAGGCCCTTGCGGTCGCGCTTTTCGCATTCCTCGATGCTGGTCGCCACATGCACTTCGACGAAGGCGCCGTATTGCTCGATCATCTCGCGCACGGCGCGCCGGGTCGCGGTGTAGGGGGCGATCGGCGCGCAGATGGCGATGCCGCCATTCTTGGTAATCTCGGAGGCGACATAGCCGATCCGCTTGATGTTGATGTCGCGGTGCTCTTTCGAGAAGCCGAGTTCCGACGACAGATGCTTGCGCACCACGTCACCATCCAGCAGCGTGACCGGGCGGCCGCCCATCTCCATCAGCTTGACCATCAGCGCGTTGGCGATGGTGGACTTGCCGGAACCCGAGAAGCCGGTGAAGAACACGGTGAAGCCCTGATTGGCGCGGGGCGGACGGGTGCGGCGCAGTTCGGTGACCACATCGGGGAACGAGAACCATTCCGGAATCTCAAGCCCCTCGGCCAGACGGCGGCGCAGTTCGGTGCCCGAGATGTCGAGGATGGTGGCACCGGCCTCGACCTCGTCGCGCGGTTCGTATTGGGCGCGCTCTTGCACAAACACCATCTGCTTGAAATCGACCATCTCGACGCCGATTTCATCTTGGTACTTTGCGAACATTTCCTGCGCGGCATAGGGATCGTAGAAATCCTGCCCGGCAGAGTTCTTGCCCGGGCCGGCATGGTCACGCCCGACGATCATGTGGGTGCAGCCGTGGTTGCGGCGGATGATGCCGTGCCACACTGCCTCGCGCGGGCCGGCCATGCGCATGGCAAGGTTCAGCAGGCTCATGGTGGTGGTGGTGGCGGGATACTGGTCCAGCACCGCCTCGTAGCAGCGCACGCGGGTGAAGTGGTCGATATCGCCCGGCTTGGTCATGCCGACGACCGGGTGGATCAGCAGGTTGGCCTGCGCCTCGCGCGCGGCGCGGAAGGTCAGCTCCTGATGGGCGCGGTGCAGCGGGTTGCGGGTCTGGAAGGCCACGACGCGGCGCCAGCCCATCTTGCGGAAGAAGGCGCGCAGTTCATTGGGCGTGTCGCGGCGGGCCTTGAAGTCATAATGCACGGGCTGCTGGATGCCGACCACCGGGCCGCCCAGATAGACCGGGCCGGCCTGGTTGTGCAGGTAGTTCACCGCCGGATGCGCAAGGTCATCGGCGCCGAACACCATCTCGGCCTCGCGGGCCTTGTTGGGGGTGTATTTGTCGGTGACCGACAGGATCGCAAGGATCACGCCTTCCTGGTCGCGCAGCGCGATGTCCTGGCCGGGCTCGACCTGGCCGGCAAAGGCCTCGCTGACATCGAGGGTGATCGGCATCGGCCAGAGCGTGCCATCGGCCAGCCGCATCTCCTCAACCACGCCCGTGTAATCCGCCTCGGTCAGGAAGCCCTTCAGCGGGTTGAAGCCGCCGTTCATCAGCAGTTCCAGATCGCAGATCTGACGCGGGGTCAGGTCCCAGGAGGGCAGCGTCCCGGCCTCATGCTTCAGCTTCTGGGCGGATTCGTGGGACACATACAGCTCCGGGATCGGAGCGAGGTTCGGAAGGGACATGCGGCTTGCCTTCGATTGGAAATGCGCGGATCGGCACCGGAATGCCCCGGTTTCAGGGGCACCTATCTACGGAAAGTGGCAGAATTCAAGCAGGACGGGCTGGTGCGGCGGAAAAAGGAACCGAAGCGGCACGTTTTTGCCGCAGTGCAGCACGTCATTCCGATTCCGCCGCCAAAAAGCGTTCAGCGTCCAGCGCGGCCATGCAGCCCATGCCGGCCGAGGTGACCGCCTGGCGATAGATATGGTCGGTCAGATCGCCCGCGGCGAAGACGCCGGGAATCGAGGTGGCGGTGGAGCCGGGCTCGACCTTCACATAGCCGCCGGAATGCAGCTCCAGCTGGTCCTTGACCAGCTCCGAGGCGGGGGAATGGCCGATGGCCACGAAGAAGCCGTCGCAGGGGACATCCGTCACCTCGCCAGTCTGCACGTTGCGGGCGCGCACCGCCGTCACGCCAAGCGGCGCCTCGGTGCCGAGGACCTCGGTCACCTCGTGGTTCCACAGCAGCGCGATCTTCTCGTGCTTGAACAGGCGGTCCTGCATGATCCGCTCGGCGCGCAGGGTGTCCCGGCGGTGGATCAGCGTGACCTTGCTGGCGAAGTTGGTCAGGAACAGCGCCTCTTCCACGGCGGTATTTCCGCCGCCGATCACCACAACCTCCTTGCCGCGATAGAAGAACCCGTCGCAGGTGGCGCAGGCCGAGACGCCAAAGCCCTTGAACTTCTCTTCCGAGGGCAGCCCCAGCCAGCGCGCCTGCGCCCCGGTTGCCAGGATCACCGCATCGGCAGTGTAGGTGGTGCCGCTGTCGCCCTGCGCCGTGAACGGGCGCTGCGACAGGTCCAGCGACAGGATAGTGTCGCCGATGATCTCTGTCCCCATGGTGCGGGCGTGGGTTTCCATCTTCACCATCAGGTCGGGGCCCATCACCGAGGCCTCGCCCGGCCAGTTCTCCACATCCGTGGTGATCGTCAGTTGGCCGCCCGGCTGGATGCCCTGCACCAGAACCGGCTTCAGCATCGCCCGCGCGGCATAGACCGCGGCCGTGTAGCCCGCGGGGCCCGAGCCGATGATCAGAACCCGGCTGTGCTTGGTCTCGCCCATGGTATCGTCCCTCCTGCGGGGCACCCTTGCGCCCCGGTCCCGGCCGATATAGAGCCGCCGGCGCGGCACGAAAACCCCGGATCTTGCCGCAGCGGGCAGTTGCCCAGGGCAGGGCTTGTGTGCCCGAGGGTCCGGCGGCCCGGCTTCTGCGCTGCGCAATCGCGCGCCGGTTGAGGGTTTGCCGCCCCGTCTGTCGCAATGGCGCCCTGTGCCCGTGAAACTTTATTGCGCCGCCCCCGCTGCAGGGGTAAGTAACGACAAAATTCCGAAAGAGGAACGCAATGGCTGGCCACAGACTCGACGAGATCGACCGCAAGATCCTTGCCGAGCTGCAGGCGGACGGGCGCATGACCAATGTGGAACTGGCGCGCCGGGTGGGTATCTCGGCCCCGCCCTGCCTGCGGCGGGTGCGCACGCTGGAGGAGACCGGCTTCATCCGCGGCTTTCATGCCGATGTGAACCCGCGGGAACTGGGCTTCGAGGTTGCGGTGTTTGCGATGGTGCGCCTGCACAGCCAGGCGGAAACCGACCTTTCGGCCTTCGAGGCGCGCTGCAAGGCCTGGCCGCTGGTGCGCGAGTGTCACATGCTGAACGGCGAGATCGACTTCATCCTGAAATGCGTCTCGCCGGACCTGTCCAGCTTCCAGAGCTTCCTGACCGGCGAGCTGACGGCGGCCGACAATGTGGCCAGCGTCAAGACCAGCCTGGTGATCCGCTGCGCCAAGGACGATCCGGGCGTGCCCTTCGAGGTGCTGGAAGACCGGCTGAACCGGCTGGCCTAGGCTGGGGGCGCTCAGCCCGCCAGCAGGTCCTCGGCCTCGAACTTGGTCAGGCGCGGGAAGGACGGCGCGCCGAACCCGTCCAGCCCCATGCCGCGCTCGCGCAGATGCGGGAACAGCGACAGGAACAGCGACAGCAGTTGCGGGTCCATCATCTCGGCAAAGCCCATGCCGGGGTGGAAGCTCTCGATCTCGATCCCGCTGGCGCTGAGCGTGGCCTGACGGCCAAGCACCAGATGATGCACGGTGACGGGGGTAGAAGGTGCAACCTCGATCACGCTGTCGCCATCCTGCAGGGCACGGACCGGCACATAGGCCTCGGTGCCGCCCACCACGGCCCGCAGGCGCGGATCGCGGCGCAGCACGCGGGCATGGGGCCCCAGCACCACATCGGTGATCGGCCGGGCCATGCCAAAGCTGTCCGCCATGATCCGCGTGAGGCGCGCAGGCTCTGCCGCCGGCACCGGGGCGCTGCCGCCGGTATCGGAGTTCGCGGCGGGGTAGAGCGTGATGCTGCCGGACCAGAGCAGCGGTTCCGGATCCCCCTCGGCGGTGGTCACCAGGGCTCCGGGCGGCAGATCCTCCACCGCGACCGGGCCTTGCGGCGTCGCGATCAGCGTGCCCCGGGCGACGGCGGAAAACGCCTGCTCGAACAGCGGCATCGCCGGGGCGAGGCGCGAGAGGGTGCCGACCTCGCCCGAGCTGCGCAGGAAGGACGCCTCGTAGCGGCGGGCCAGCGGCATGGCGCGCAGGGGGCGGCGCTCGGCGCGCGTGGCCCAGTCGGGGTTCGCCTTGGAGGCATCGGTGCCTTGCGTCGCAAGACCGGCGACGGCGCGGTTGGGATAGGACATGCGATCAGCCTTTCGCTGGCCCCATCTGCATCGATCCCGGCTTGGCGCAGGGACGGGGGAGATGGCAGAGGCGGCGGGATCCGTCAGAGTCCGGGCAAGTGTGGCCGCGGCTCGGGGCCAGATTGCGGCAGGGCTGCGGCAATGTTTCGGCAGGGCCGCGGGGGCGCGGAATCCCGCCGATTTGCGGGGCGATGCGCAGGAATCGGGCGCTGTGGGACGGGCGCGATCAGCCGCGGGCGGCGGCGCGGAGCGGCTGTGCGGCAGCGCGGGGCGCGCGGACCGGGGCGGCGGCCTTCTTGCGCTGCCAGGGCATCAGGGTCGGGTTCGCGGCTTCACGGGTGGCCTCGGCCAGAACGGACGTCATCCAGCGGCGTTGCGGTTTCATCTTTGTGCTCCCTCGCTTGCGCGGGCCTTCATGCCCGCCGTTGCCGCTTTTGTCGCCGGCGTTTGCGGCAGCGTCATGGCAACAGCGGGGCGGGGAGAGGGTGGTTCCGCGGCGGGGCTGGTCAGAGCCGGATGGCAGAGATCAGGCGGCCATAATCCGCCTCGCCGGCATGGACCGAACGGCGGTAGGAATAGAAGCGCGCCGGGTCGGAATAGGTGCAATGGCGCGTCCATTCCGCCTCGGCCACGCCCGCCTGCCGCAGGCGGTGCAGCGAAAAGCCCGGCAGGTCGAACTGCATCCGGTCGCCGGTGCCGGCGGCGAAGAAGCGGGCATTCTCGCCATCCTCGGCCAGGAATTCGGCCAGGAATTCGGGGCCAACCTCATAGGCGCGCTGGCTGATGGTGGGGCCGATCACCGCCACGATGCGCCCCCGGCGGGCGCCAAGCGCCTCCATCGCGTCCAGCACCGCCTCGAGCACGCCGTGAAGGGCGCCGCGCCAGCCGGCATGGGCGGCGCCGATCACGCCCGCCGTGGTGTCGGCGAACAGCACCGGCTGGCAATCGGCGGTCAGGATGCAGAGCGCAAGGCCCGGCACCGAGGTCACCAGTGCATCGGCGCGCTTTGCCACGGTCAGCGGGCCGGTTACGGTCACCACCTCGGTGGAATGGATCTGATGCACGCCGATCATCTGCGCGGGCTGCACCCGCATCGCGGCGGCCACCCGCGCGCGGTTCACCGCCACGGCCTCGGTCAGGTCGGTGGAGCCATGGCCGCAGTTCAGCCCGGAGAAGATGCCGGACGACGCACCTCCCCTGCGGGTGAAAAAGCCGTGGCGCAGGTCGCCAAGCGCGGGGGCGGTCAGAATTTCAAGGGTCATGTGATCAAAAGGCAGTCTCGAAACCGGGAGGGGGTGATTGGTGCTGCGGGTGGATGGCCAGTGCCTTGAACACCCTTCCCATTTCGCCGGGGTGGGTCAAGCGGCGATGCGCGGCAAGGTGGCTTTCCAGCGCCGCACCGCCGAGGCCCCGGGCCAGCCGCTCGGCCCGTGCGGCGATGCCAAGCCGTTCCAGCAGCACGCCTTGCGGCACCATCTTGCTGGCGGCGGCCCCGGCGCTGCGGGCGGCGGCGGCAAGCGGCTCGAAGTCGACATGGGCGGTCAGATCGGCCGCGCCGGGGGCGGCGAAGGGGTCGGCCACGGCATGGCCCTGCACCGCCTGGAAGGTGTCGCCCAGACTGTGCCAGCCGCCATAATCCACGATCAGCGCGGCGCCGCCGTGGCGGGCGATGCGGGCGGCGATTGCCTCGGCGATGGCGGGGGCGGCGGGGCAGATCTCGACCACATCACCCTCAGTGGTATCAGCCAGCCGGTGCGCCAGCGCCGCCAGTGGGGCAGGGGTGGAGAGGCCGGGTTGCAGAACGCCGTCCGGTGACAGCCCCACCAGCCGCTCGCACCAGCCGGGGCCGGAGCGGACGAACTGGCGGATCGGCAGCACGTCGAAGAACTCGTTGGCCAGCAGGAAGAGGGGGGCTTCGGGCAGGGTGTCGATGCTGTCATGCCAGGTCACCTGTGGCCCCAGCACCTCGCGCTGCCGGGCGCGCAGGGTGGCCGAGGCCTCGACCAGATGCACCTCTGCTGCCGCCGCCATCCCCGGCACCGCGCGGATGGTGCGCAGCACATCTGCCATCAGCGTGCCGCGCCCCGGCCCGATCTCGGCCAGCACGAAGGGGGTGGGGGAGGGTTGGTCCAGCCAGGCCTGCGCCAGTGCCAGCCCCAGCATCTCGCCGAACATCTGGCTGATCTCGGGCGCGGTGGTGAAGTCGCCGCCGCGCCCGAACGGATCGCGGGTGCTGTAATAGCCATGCTGGGGGTGCAGCAGGCATTCGGCCATATACTCGGCCAGGGTGATCGGCCCGCCCGCCTCGATGCGGCGAGCCAGCAGGTCAGCCAGCGGGGTCATGCCGGGGCAGCGGCCTGCCGGCGCGCGCGCAGCATCAGCCAGAGCCCGACCGCGATCATCGGCAGCGACAAGAGCTGCCCCATCGACAGGCCCGCGCCGCCAAGCTGCACCACATTGCCCATCGGGTTGCCGGGCGTGATGAATTGCGGATCGGCTTGCCGGAAGAACTCCACGAAGAACCGCGCCGCGCCATAGCCCATCAGGAACAGCCCGGTCACGGTCCCCGGCAGTTTCAGCGCCCCCGCCCGCACCGCAAACAGCAGCACCAGCCCCAGCAGCAACCCCTCCAGCCCCGCCTCGTAGAGCTGCGAGGGGTGGCGGGCGCAAAGGCCGTAGGCGATGCCCTCGCAGGTCTGCGCCGCCTCGCCGGGGAAGATCACGCCCCAGGGCATGTCGGTCGGGCGGCCCCACAGCTCGGCATTGATGAAATTGGCGATGCGCCCGAAAAACAGCCCGGCGGGCGTGGCAAGCGCCAGCGCATCGGCCAGCTGCAGCGGCGGCACCGCGTGGCGGCGGCAGAACCACAGCGCTGCGACCACGACGCCCAGGAAGCCGCCATGAAAGGCCATGCCGCCCTGCCAGACCTTGAGGATGTCGCCGGGGTTCGCCAGGAAATAGCCCGGCTGGTAGAACAGCACGAAGCCAAGGCGCCCGCCCAGGATCACCCCCAGAACGATGGCGGTCAGCAGGTCCTCGACCCGCTCCACCGGCATCGGCGCGCGCCCCGCGGGCCACAGCCCCGGCCGCCGCATCAGCGCCACTACGATCCGCCAGCCCACGATCAGCCCCGCGATATAGGCCAGCGCATACCAGCGCAGCGAAAAGGCGGTGCCGAAGATCTGGATGGTGAAGATCTCGGGCGACAGGAAGTCGGGGAAGAGGATGGCAGAGTTCATGGCAGTCCTTCTGGCCGCGGGCCTTTGCCGGAGCAGTGCCCGCCCGGGGCGCCCGCTGTCAACCCGATGCCGCCTACGATTCATGGCCGCGCCGGGTACCCGCGGCTTGCCTCGGCGGCAGGCTGTGCCCATATAAGCTCAAATCCGCAGGAGACCCAGATGCAGAGCAACAACAAGTTCTTCGACGACATGTCCAAGCTGATGACCAACGCCATGGGCGTGGCCCAGGGCGCCAAGACCGAGGCCGAGACGGCGATGAAAAGCTGGTTCGACCGTTGGCTCGCCGATCGCAACTTCGTGACGCGCGAGGAATTCGACGCCGTGCGCGCGATGGCGCAGAAGGCCCGCGAAGAGAATGAGGCGCTGTCGGCGCGCCTTGCCGCGTTGGAAGCGGCTGCAAAACAGGGCTGAACGGCCTTTGAAGCAATCGCACCGCATTTCGGGGCCCGCCGCCCCGATTGCGGTGTTTTGCTTTTAGTCCACAACATATCGCGGTTATCCCCGAGAATCCGCTTTACACAAACGCCCCGCCCTTGCACCATATCTTGTAAGGGCATTCGGAGAACACCGCCTGTCCTTGTGAATGCACCCTGCCGCTAGGCGATCCTTCCCGCCATCGGCACAAGGCAAGAGGCGCGGCATGTCGCTTTCCGAAGACTTCCTGCTCTCCGACGACCTTCATCCCATCGACATCGTCGAGACGCTGGCCGAACACCATGAATGGGATTTCGACCGCGTTACCGAGGATCAGATCGCCATGGCCGTCGAGGGCCAGTGGCGGACCTATTCGCTCACCCTCGCCTGGTCGCCGCAGGATGAGACGCTGCGGCTGATCTGCACCTTCGAAATGGAGCCGCCCGCGCACCGGATGGCCGAGCTTTACGAGGCGCTGAACCGCATCAACGATCAGGTCTGGTCCGGCGCCTTCACCTATTGGGCCGAGCAGCGGATGATGGTCTGGCGCTATGGCCTTGTTCTTGCAGGCGGGCAGGTCGCCGGCCCCGAGCAGATCGACAAGATGATCGGAACCGCGGTCATCGCCGCCGAACGCTTCTACCCCGCCTTCCAGCTGGTCGGCTGGGGCGAGCAGACGCCCGAGCAGGCGATGAAGGTCGCCATTGCCGAGGCTTACGGGCGCGCCTAAGCTCCGGCCCCGTCAGGGATCTCCGGAAGGACGGGCGAATGGATATGGAAACGGTGAAGGCCCGCGGCCTGGTTTTGCTGGGCTGCGGCAAGATGGGCTCGGCGATGCTGGAAGGCTGGCTGAAGCAGGGCCTGCCGGCATCCAGCGTCTGGGTGATCGACCCGCGCCCCTCGGACTGGCTGATGGGCACCGGCGTGCAGATCAACCAGCCGCTGCCGGACAGTCCTGCCATTGTGCTGATCGCGGTCAAGCCGCAGATGATGGCCGAGGCGCTGCCGACCCTGCAGGGCATGGGAAATGGCGCGACGCTGTTCCTGTCGGTGGCGGCCGGGACCACGATTTCCCATTATGAACAGGTGCTTGGCGGCGAAACGCCAATCGTGCGAGCGATGCCGAACACCCCCGCCGCCATCGGCCGCGGCATCACCGCGATCACCGGCAATGCGCAGGCGACCGAGCAGCATCTGGCGCTGGCCGAGGCGCTGCTGTCGGCCGTGGGGCAGGTGGTGCGGCTGGAGGGTGAGTATCAGATGGATGCCGTCACTGCCGTGTCCGGCTCCGGCCCCGCCTATGTGTTCCACCTGATCGAGACGCTGGCGGCGGCGGGCGAGGCCGAGGGGCTGCCGCCCGCTCTGGCGTTGCAACTGGCGAAGGCGACTGTCGGCGGGGCCGGGGCGCTGGCCGAGGCCTCGCCGGAAACCCCGGCGCAGCTGCGCATCAACGTGACCTCGCCTGCGGGGACGACGGCGGCGGCGCTGGCGGTGCTGATGGATGAGGAGACGGGATTTCCTCCGTTGTTGAAAAAAGCCGTGAAGGCGGCGGCGGATCGTGGGCGGGAGCTGGGGAAATGATGGAAAAGGACAAGCCGGCCGAGATCGGCTTCGAGGATTTCCTGAAGGTCGACATCCGCGTCGGCCGCATCACCCGCGCCGAACCCTTCCCCGAGGCGAGGAAGCCCGCCATCAAGCTGTGGATCGATTTCGGCCCCGAGATCGGCGAGAGGAAATCCTCGGCGCAGATCACCAGACACTACACGCCGGATGAGCTTGTCGGCCGCCAGGTGCTGGCGGTGGTGAACTTCCCGCCCCGGCAGATCGGGCCGATGCGCTCCGAAGTGCTGACGCTCGGTGTGCCCGATGCCGAGAGCGAGGTGGTGCTGATCGGTCCGGGGCATGATGTGCCGCTCGGCGGGCGCCTGTTCTGACAAGGCTCTTCTTCTGCCGGAACCTGCCCGGCCTGTGCGGAGTTTCCTTGGCATACCTCATCAAGGAGAGATGCCATGAACTGGGATATCGTCGAAGGCAACTGGAAGCAGCTCAAGGGCTCGGCCAAAGAGCAATGGGGCAAGCTGACGGATGACGACCTCGACGTGGCCGCGGGCAAGCGCGATAAGCTGGCTGGCCTCGTGCAGGAGAAATACGGAAAGACCAGGGACGAGGCGGAGCGTGAAGTGGATGACTACTTCCGCAACCGCGATCTCTGAGCTGATCCGAGATTTGGAAAAGGGGCCTTCGGGCCCCTTTTTTGTGCCTAGACGTCACCGGTCGCGAGGCGCCAATGGCGGCGACAGAGCGATTCATACCTTTCGTTGCCGCCGATTTGGACCTGATCCCCGGCCATGACGACCTGTCCGTCAGGTCCGCGCCGCACCACCATCGTCGCCTTGCGCCCGCAATGGCAGATGGTGCGGACCTCGCGCATCTCATCGGCAAGCGCCAGCAGCGCGGCAGAGCCCGGAAACAGCTCGCCCCGGAAGTCCACCCGCAGCCCGTAGCACATGATCGGCACGCCCAGATCGTCAACGGCGCGGGCGAGTTGCCAGACCTGCGCCGCGGTCAGGAATTGTGCTTCATCAATAAAAATGCAGGCACAGGGGCCAGAAGCCAGCCGGTTCTTGATCTTTTCGAACATTTCAGAGCTTGCGTCGAACCCGTCCGCCTCGGTGCCGATGCCGATCCGGCTGGCGATGCGGCCGGGGCCGGCGCGGTCGTCGAAGCGGGCAGTCAGCAGATAGGTCTGCATCCCCCGCTCATGGTAGTTATGCGATGCCTGCAGCAGGATGGTGGATTTCCCGGCATTCATCGTCGAGTAATGGAAATAGAGCTTGGCCATGCCACCCCATAAGGCGCGGGGCGAGGTGCTGCAAGCACCCCGCCCCGTTGCCGTAGAGGTCCGGTCAGGCTCAGGCGGCCTGTTCGCTGCGCGGGCGGCGCGAGGGGCGCTTGGCCGGGCGCTTGCGGGCACCGTCGGCGGCCATCGGCTTGCCGTAGCCGCCCTGCTTGGGGGCAGAGCCCGAGGGTTTTTGCCCCGGCTTTCGCTGCGGGCGGGCGCCCGGCTGCGGCGTCTGCGCGACCGGAACCTCGCCGCCGATCACCGGGATCGGGGCCTTCATGGCCTTTTCGATGGCGCGCAGATCGCCGACTTCCAGCGGCGAGCAGAAGGCGACGGCCTTGCCATCCTTGCCGGCGCGGGCGGTGCGGCCGATGCGGTGCACGTAGTTTTCCGGCACGTTCGGCAGGTCGTAGTTGTAGACGTGGCGCACGTCGGGGATGTCGAGCCCGCGGGCGGCGACGTCGGTCGCGACCAGCACCTTGATCTCACCGGCGCGGAACTGCGCGAGGGTGCGTTCGCGCTGGCCCTGGCTCTTGTTGCCATGGATGGCGCCGACCGAAAAGCCCCATGAATCCAGCAGCTTCATCAGCTTTTCCGAGCCATGCTTGGTGCGGCCGAAGACCAGCGCCAGCTCTCCCGGGTGCTTGGCGACATAGTCGGCCAGCAGTTTGGCCTTGTCGCCCTGGTTGGTGAAGTGCACGCCCTGGACGATCTTCTCGGCGGCCTTGCCCGGCGGGTTGACGGCGACGCGGACCGGATCGGTCAGGTAGCTGTCGGCCAGTTCTTCCATCAGTTTCGGCATGGTGGCCGAGAACAGCAGCGTCTGGCGGTCGCGCGGCAGCAGCCGGGCGATCTGGCGCAGGGTGTGGATGAAGCCGATGTCGAGCATCTGGTCTGCCTCGTCCAGCACCAGATATTTGGTGTCGGCGAGGGTCAGGGCGCCGCGGTCCAGAAGGTCCATCAGGCGGCCCGGGGTGGCGATCAGCACATCGACGCCGCGCTTAAGCTTTTCAACTTGCACGTTAATCGAGGCGCCGCCGACGATGCGGAACACCCGGATCGGGGTGCCGTCGGCATAGGCGGTGACGTTGTCCGAGATCTGGGTGGCCAGCTCGCGCGTCGGGGCAAGGATCAGGGCGCGGACCGATTTGGGGGTCGGGCGCTTGCCGTATTCGATCAGGCGCGTCACCATCGGCAGGCCAAAGGCGGCGGTCTTGCCGGTGCCGGTCTGGGCGAGGCCCAGAAGGTCGCGGCCCTTGACGATATAGGGGATGGCTTCCGCCTGGATCGGCGTCGGCTTGGTCAGGCCCATGGCGGCCAGATTTTCGAGGACCTGTTTGGACAGGCCGAGATTGTCGAAGTTTTCCAAAGGTTTGTCCGTAGTATGCGCCGAAGGGGGCGCAGCAAATGTCAACCCCGGAAGACTCCGGGGCAGTGCGGCGGGGCGCGGGCAGACGTGCCCGCTGGACCCCTGGCGTGACATGGGAACCTGGTCTCCGAGCCTGTCGCCTTTAGGATGGCGCGGCTGCTCACGCGGCAGCGGGCTTCGGATGGTTGGCAGATGGGGCAGATTGCCGCGGAAGTCAAGGGCTTCGCGGAACGGGGATGTGACCGGGGGGCGGCTGTTGGAGGGCCTCCGGCTGGGGTAGGATGGGCGCAACAAGGGACGCCGGAAAGGCGCCACGAGCAGAACGGAGCCAGGATGTTCAAGCGATTTCAGATGGTTGCAGCGGCGGCGCTGCTGGCCGTGCCGATGGGCGCGGGCCCGGCGCGGGCCGAGCCGCAGATGTGTTCGGCGGTGGTCGAAGGTGTGGCGGTGACGCTGGGCTATAATGACGAGGCGGACGTGTGGTCCTCGCGTCGCGAGCGCTGGGGGCTGGATAAGGGCGCCTGCCCGGCGCGGGTGGTCATTGCCCATATGGCACCGGAGCTGACCGAGCAGGAGCGGGGGGTGTTCTGCCTGCAGCACGACCCGATTCTCAATGGTTTCAGTGGCTTGGCCATGAAGGAGCGCGACGCTTACGGGCTGTGCGAGACCACGGGCCGGGCCTGCAAGTTCGTCAACTCCACCGCGGAGGGCGCCAAGGATGTGGCCGGGATCGCGGTGACGACGGGGGTGGAGGCGGTGCGCCACAACTCGGGTGCGGTGATCCTGTCGGGGTCGTCGACTGGCCTTGCGGCGACGCTGTCGGGGTTGGGAACGACGGTGGCGGGGGTGCTTTCAGCGCCGGCCGCGCTGGCCGGGGCGGCGGCGAGCGTGGTGGTGGTCGGCGGGGCTGTGTGGGTGTGTTCGGAGTAGGTTTTGCGGTGCCAGAACCCGTCTGGAACCCATACGGACGCTATATGTAAAGCTTTTTAATCAGCCATTGGCAGTCTTGGGGGCAGGTGTTTGCCCCGGAGACTGCCGATGACCGAGCTTGCGAAGCTGACCAAGACCCAGCGTGAGAACTATCACTACATGGCCGATGCGATGCGGCGGTTGGAATGGGACCTGCATCATACCATCGAGCAGAGCCGGAAGATCCCGGTCGGCTGGCACGCCATCGCCGAGCAGCGCTACCCCAAGCGCAAGGTGAAGGTGACGATGCTGGTGGAGGAAGACGTGGTGCGCTTCTTCAAGTCGATGGGCACCGGCTATCAGGGCCGGATGAACGAGGTGCTGCGGGTCTGGATGCATGGGCGGCTGGCCGGGATCATCCGCGGGGCCGACACGATGGATTACTACAAGCGCCGGGTGGTCGATCTGGAATGCGACGGGCCGCGGCCGGACTGGGGCGAGGTGCAGGCAGAGGAGGACCGGATGGCGGAGGAGATGGGGAGGTTGTTGGGGGAGTAGCGGCTTGCGCAGGTGGAGGGCAGGGCCCGTCCGCCGGGTGGGCGAGCTACCGAAGTTCTAGGCGCTTTATGGTGCGGCTTGCCTCCAACCGTGGTTCTAGGCGGAACCGTGAGGAGCGCCCGCCCGGGGGGGGCGGACGGGCGCTGCCCGGCGGCGCTAAAGCGCCTTGATTCCGGGCAAGGAAGAAGACGGGCTTTGGGGGCTGGCCCCTGCCCTCGGCATGGCCTCGGGCGTTCGGTGCTGAAAACGCTCCACCGGAGCGTTTTCGCCCCGGCAGAGCCGGGGCCGCACCTCACCCCTGCAGCGTCCTTACCCCGATCCCCTCATCCCTTGCCTTCATCGCCTCCACCGCGGCGATGCTGGCGGCGGCGGTGGTGAAGTAGGGGATCTTGTCATAGAGCGCGACGGCGCGGATGTCGCGGCTGTCGCTGATCGCCTGGCGGGTTTCGGTGGTGTTCAGCACCAGCGCAATATCGCCGTTCTTGAGCATGTCGACGATGTTCGGGCGGCCCTCATAGACCTTGTTCACCAGCTCGGACGCGATGCCGGCCTCGGTCAGGAAGCTGGCGGTGCCGCGGGTGGCCACGAGGGTGAAGCCCATCGCCACCAGATCGCGGGCGGCGGCGGCAAGCTCGGGCGTCTTGTCCATGTCCTTGACCGACAGGAACACCCGGCCCTCTTCGGGCAGGATCGTGCCCGCGCCCATCTGCGCCTTGAGGAAGGCGAGCGGGAAGGTGCGGTCCCAGCCCATCACCTCACCCGTGGAGCGCATTTCCGGCCCCAGCAGCGTGTCGACGCCGGGGAAGCGGGCGAAGGGCAGCACCGCCTCCTTGACCGAATACCAGGGGGTCTGCGGGTCGGCGAGCGTCATCGGGTCGGCATAGGGCAGGGGCGTGTCGGGGCCGACGCCTTGCGGGTAGGGGGCGCGCATCGGGAAGGAGGCGAGTTTCTCGCCGGCCATCACCCGGGCAGCGATGGAGGCGATGGCAGAATCGGTGGCCTTGGCGACGAAGGGCACGGTGCGGGACGCGCGGGGGTTCACTTCCAGCACATAGATCTCGCCGTCCTTGATGGCGAATTGCACGTTCATCAGGCCGACGACGTTGAGGCCGCGGGCCATCGCCTCGGTCTGCACCTTCAGTTCGGCGACGGTTTCGGGGGACAGCGAGTAGGGCGGCAGCGAGCAGGCGGAGTCGCCGGAATGGACCCCGGCCTCCTCGATATGCTGCATGATGCCGGCGACATGCACATCGGTGCCGTCGCAGATGGCATCCACGTCCACCTCGATCGCGCCGGACAGGTAGCTGTCGAGCAGCACCGGGCTGGTGCCCGAGACCTGCACCGCCTCGCGGATGTAGCGCTCCAGCTGGGCATCGTCGCGGACGATTTCCATGGCGCGGCCGCCAAGCACATAGGAGGGGCGGATCACCAGCGGATAGCCGACGCGGGCGGCGATGGCGAAAGCCTCATCGCGCGAGCGGGCCATGCCGTTGATGGGCTGGCGCAGGCCGAGGGTGTTCAGCAGCTGCTGGAAACGCTCGCGGTCTTCGGCGAGGTCGATGGCGTCGGGCGTGGTGCCGAGGATCGGGATGCCCTCGTCCTTCAGCGCCTGGGCGAGCTTCAGCGGGGTCTGGCCGCCGAACTGCACGATGACGCCGTGGAGGGTGCCGTTTTCCTGCTCGACCCGCAGGATTTCCAGCACGTGCTCGAGGGTCAGCGGCTCGAAGTAGAGGCGATCCGAGGTGTCATAGTCGGTGGAGACGGTCTCGGGGTTGCAGTTGACCATGATGGTTTCATAGCCGGCCTTGGTGAGCGCAAAGCAAGCATGGCAGCAGCAATAGTCGAACTCGATGCCCTGGCCGATGCGGTTGGGGCCGCCGCCGAGGATGACCACCTTCTTGCGGTCGGACGGGCGCGCCTCGCATTCCACGTCGCCCATCGCGGGGGATTCGTAGGTGGAATACATGTAGGGGGTCTGCGCCTCGAACTCGGCGGCGCAGGTGTCGATGCGCTTGAAGACGGCGGTCACGCCAAGGTTGCGGCGGGCGCGGCGCACCTGTGCCTCGTCGCGCCCGGTGAGGATGGCGAGGCGGGCATCGGTGAAGCCCATCATCTTGAGCTTGCGCAGGCCCGGGGCGGTGATCGGCAGGCCTCCGGCGCGGATTTCGGCCTCGGCCTCGATGATCTCGCGGATGCGGGCGAGGAACCACGGGTCGAAGCTGGTGGCGCGGTTGATCTCGTCATCCGTCAGCCCGTGGCGCATGGCCTGCGCGATCAGGCGGATGCGGTCGGGGGTCTGTGCGCTGATCGCCTTGACGATGGCGGCCTGCTCGGGGGCGCCGGGGATGGCGATCTCGTCAAAGCCGGTGAGGCCGGTTTCGAGCGAGGCCAGCGCCTTTTGCAGCGATTCGTGGATGGTGCGGCCGATGGCCATGACCTCGCCCACCGATTTCATGGCGGTGGTCAGCTCGACCTTGCTGCCGGGGAATTTCTCGAAGGCGAAGCGCGGGATCTTGGTCACGACATAGTCGATGGTCGGCTCGAAGCTGGCGGGGGTGACCTTGGTGATGTCGTTGTCCAGCTCGTCTAGCGTGTAGCCGACGGCCAGCTTGGCGGCGATCTTGGCGATGGGGAAGCCGGTGGCCTTTGACGCCAGCGCCGAGGAGCGCGACACGCGGGGGTTCATCTCGATCACCACCATGCGGCCATCCGCCGGGTTGATCGCCCATTGCACGTTCGATCCGCCGGTTTCCACCCCGATCTCGCGCAGCACGGCGATGGAGCCGTTGCGCATGATCTGGTATTCCTTGTCGGTGAGCGTGAGGGCCGGGGCGACGGTGATGCTATCGCCGGTATGCACGCCCATCGGGTCGATATTCTCGATGGCGCAGACGATGATGGCGTTGTCGGCGGTGTCGCGCACCACCTCCATCTCGAATTCCTTCCAGCCCAGAAGGGATTCATCGATCAGCACCTGCGCGACGGGGGAGGCATCGAGGCCGGAGCGGACGATCGCCTCGTAATCATCGCGGTTGTAGGCGACGCCGCCGCCGGTGCCGCCAAGCGTGAAGGCGGGGCGGATGATGGCGGGCAGGCCGACATATTCGATGGCGGCAATGGCCTCGGCCACGCCGGCGTTGATGTCATACTTGCCATTGGGCAGCTTCGGCGCGGCGATGATGGTGGCCTTGGGGTTTTCGAGGCCGATGCGGTCCATCGCCTCGCGGAACAGCTTGCGGTCTTCGGCCATCTCGATGGCCTCGCGCTTGGCGCCGATCAGCTCGACCCCGAATTTCGCCAGCACGCCCATGTCGGCCAGCGCCAGCGCGGTGTTGAGGCCGGTCTGCCCGCCCATGGTGGGCAGGATCGCGTCGGGGCGTTCCTTTTCCACGATCTTGGCGACGATTTCCGGGGTGATCGGCTCGATATAGGTGGCATCGGCCATTTCCGGGTCTGTCATGATCGTGGCGGGGTTGGAGTTCACCAGGATGACCCGGTAGCCTTCCTCGCGCAAAGCCTTGCAGGCCTGGGCGCCGGAATAGTCGAACTCGCAAGCCTGACCGATGACGATGGGTCCGGCTCCGATGATCAGGATAGACTTGATATCGGTTCTTTTCGGCATGGTTTGGACCCCCGGCTGCGCAAATTGTCGGCGTTATATCCGGGCGGGGCGGCGGCGCAACCCCAGATGCCCGCTTTGCCGCGCCGGGGGTACGATTAGGCGGGGAGCCGCGGCGACCGCCACAGCGCCAGCGCGAAGGCGGCCCCCAGCAGCAGCATCGCCAGCGTGCCGGTGAATTGCGTGGCAGAGGTCAGCGGCAGCAGCCGATTGACCGGGATCAGCATCGGAATGCTGATCGGCACGAACACCGCCGCCAGCAGCAGCCCGCCCCGGCGCCGGCCAAGGGCGACCAGCAGCGCCGGCGCGAAGACGGCGGGGGCAAGATAGTGATAGCTCCAGGACAGCGGCGCAACCAGCGCCAGCGCGATCATCATCGCCGGCCAGCCATAGGCGGCCTGCGCGGCGGGGCTGCGCCGCCGCATCGCCAGCGCGAAACCTGCCACCGCCGCGAGCATCGCCAGTTTCGAGGCGGCGGCCCAGGCCGGGCCCTTGGCCAGCACATACCAGCCCTTGGCGCCCTCGGGCCCGAGCGGGCGGGTGGTCATCTCGGTGATCCGCTGCATCGAGTCGAGCAAGAACAGCTGCGAGACGAGCGCATCAAGATTGTGGTTGATGTTGGTCAGCATCACGCTGCTCGACAGCACCGCCAGCTGATCCAGAAACAGCCGGTGCAGCGGCCAGCCGGCGAGCGCGACCGAGCCAAGGCCAAGCGCGCCGCCGACCACCACGAAGGCCGCCACCGGCCGCATCCGCCCCGACAGCAGCCAGACCAGCACGAAGAGCGCGGGGTAGAGCTTCAGCGCCGCTGCCAGGGCCAGGGCCGCCCCGGCCTGAAGCGGGGCGCCCGACCTGTCACGCTCTATCGCCAGCACCACCAGCGCGGCGACCAGGATCTGCGGCTGGTTCTCGTAGATCGCCGGCCAGCCGATGAGGGTGCCGCCGGTCAGCGCAAGGCCAAGAAGCAACGCCGCGGCCGGGCGCAGCGGGCTCGCCGCCGCGCGGCGCGCCAGCAGGATCATCGCCCCCAGCAGCAGCGGATTGAGCAGCGAGGCCACATGAACCGCCTGCGCAAAGCTGAAGGCGCGTGTCAGCGGCGCACCAAGCGCCACCCAGAGCGGCGGGTAGAGATAGGGGTAAAGCGCGGTTTCCTCGCCCCGGGCCAGCGCACGGCGGTGCCATTCGGCAGCGGGCCGCATGGTGAAAACGTCTGTCTCGGTCGGGTAGATCAGCAGCGGCTGGCCGGCAGCGAGCGATTCCGACGCCATCCACCAGGCGCGAAGATCGGCCGAAGAGCCGGTGGCATATCCGGCCTGGCAGAACCATGTGAAGGTCGCAAGGAAGAAGACGACCAGAGCGATCTCGCGCACAGACAGGGGGGGCGGGGCAGGGGTGGCGGCGATGATCGGGGCAGCAGCAGGGGCAACTTGCATGGGACTGGCCTTCAACTGGCACCGACGGAACCGCGCCATGTTGCGCAGGCGGGCGGGCGGCGCAAACCCCGGCGCAGGGCGGGCCCGCGATTTCGCCGGGCTGTGGCTTTGCTGCCTGCCGTCCGCACCCTTGACTTCCCCGCCCCGCCGCTGTGTATCGGCCGCGACGCCAGATGCCTCGGGGAAGGGGACGACCATGCACGCCTATCGCAGCCATACCTGTGCCGCACTCAACAAGGATCACGCCGGCGAGGCCGTGCGCCTGTCGGGCTGGGTCCACCGGGTGCGCGATCATGGCGGGGTGCTGTTCCTCGACCTGCGCGACCATTACGGGATGACCCAGATCATCTGTGACGGCGACAGCCCGGCCTTTGCGGCGCTGGAAAAGGTGCGCGCCGAATGGGTGGTGCGGATCGACGGCACGGTGAAGCTGCGCGATGCATCCCTTGTGAACGCCAAGATCCCGACCGGCGAGATCGAGGTCTATGCGCGTGAGATCGAGGTGCTGGGCCCGTCCGAGGAGCTCCCGCTGCCGGTGTTCGGCGATCAGGAGTATCCCGAGGAAACGCGGCTGACCTATCGCTTCCTCGATCTGCGGCGCGAAGGGCTGCACCGCAAGATGATGCTGCGGTCCAACGTGGTGCGGTCGATCCGCAACCGGATGTGGGACAGCGGTTTTACCGAGTTCCAGACGCCGATCATCACCGCCTCCAGCCCCGAGGGTGCGCGCGACTTTCTGGTGCCCTCGCGCCTGCATCCGGGTAAGTTCTACGCGCTGCCGCAGGCGCCGCAGCAGTTCAAGCAGCTGATCATGGTGGCGGGCTTCGACCGCTATTTCCAGATCGCGCCCTGTTTCCGCGATGAAGACCCGCGCGCCGACCGCTCGCCCACCGACTTCTACCAGCTGGATGTCGAGATGAGCTTCGTGACGCAGGAGGACGTCTTCGCCGCCGTGCAGCCGGTGATCCAGGGGCTGTTCGAGGAGTTCGCGCCCGAGAAGACGGTTCATGCCGACTGGCCGCTGATCCCCTACAAGGAGTCGTTGCTAAAATACGGCAGCGACAAGCCCGACCTGCGCAACCCGATCGAGATGCAGGTGGTCAGCGAGCATTTCGCCGGATCGGGCTTCGCGATCTTCGCCAGGCTGCTGGAGCAGGAGGGGACCGAGGTCCGCGCCATCCCGGCGCCGGGTGGCGGCTCGCGCAAGTTCTGTGACCGGATGAACGCCTTCGCGCAGCAGCAGGGGCTGCCGGGGATGGGGTATATCTTCTGGCGGAAGCGCGATGCCAACGCCATCGCAAGGATCGAAGGCACTGACTATACAAACTACCTCGCGAAACTCGCTGATCTTGCCGATGCGCTAGCCAGCGACGACGAACGCAAACACGCCGCAGAGCGCGTCGCTGCGCATCTTCAAGCCGGTGAGGCTGAAGCTGCGCAGTTCCTGATCGATGCATTCTTTGGCTCGCACGAACCTGCCGGGCCGCTGGCCAAGAACATCGGGCCTGAGCGGACCGAGGCGATCCGGGTGCAGCTTGGCCTTGGCGAGGGCGACGCCGCCTTCTTCCTCGGCGGCAAGCCCGAGACCTTCGAGGCGGTCGCAGGCCGCGCCCGCAACGAGATCGGGCGTGAGCTGGGGCTGGTCGAGGAGGGGTGCTTCCGCTTTGCCTGGATCGTCGATTTCCCGATGTTCGAGAAGACCGACGAGGGCAAGATCGACTTCAGCCACAACCCGTTTTCGATGCCGCAGGGGGGCCTCGCCGCGCTGCAGGGCGATCCGCTCAAGGTGCTGGCCTATCAGTATGACCTGGCCTGCAACGGCTATGAGCTGATTTCGGGCGGTATCCGCAACCACACGCCCGAGATCATGTTCAAGGCCTTCGAGATTGCCGGCTACCCGGCCTCGGAAGTGGAAAAGCGCTTTGGCGGCATGGTGAAGGCGTTCAAGTACGGCGCGCCGCCGCACGGGGGCTGCGCGGCGGGCATCGACCGGATGGTGATGCTGCTGGCAGACGAGAGCAATATCCGCGAGGTCATCATGTTCCCGATGAACCAGCGCGCCGAGGATCTGATGATGGGCGCGCCGAGCGAGCCGATGAACGAGCAGCTGCGCGAGCTGCGGCTGCGGGTGATCCCGAAGGACTGATGTCGTTGAGAAGGGCCCGGCCATAGCGCCGGGCCTTTTTGTGTCCGGGCCCTCCCGCGGATGCTGCACAAGCGAATTTTACCGCGCTGCGGCGGCTTCTCTGGCAGGGTGCGCGGAGCCCTTCCTCAGCCGGATTCGCCATGCCCTCGGTCTCCACCATCGCCGCGATCCGCTTCGGCACCGGCCTTTTGCCGCGCAAGGCCGGGCCTGCGCCCGCGCCGCTGGATGCAGCCGCCCTGCTGGGGGACCTGACGGCGCGGGACAGGATGGCCGCGCGTTTCCCGGTGATCACCCGCGCCGAGGCCGAGGCGCTGGCCCGGCAGGTGCGCCCCGCCCGGCGCGCGGCGCAGGCGGGCACCGAGGCCGGCGATCCGGCGCCGGACATCGCCTATCGCGCGCTGCGCCAGCAGCTGCGCGTGGCTACCAACCGCGGCGCGCAGATGGTGCTGGCGCGGGCGGTCGACGCCGAGATCGGCTTTCGCGAGCGGCTGGTGCAGTTCTGGGGCGATCACTTCGCCACCCGCGCCCGCGGGCCGGAGCTGGGGCCGATGGCGCAGGTCTTCGCCGAAGAGGCGATCCGCCCGCATCTGGCGGGGCGGTTTCCGGATATGCTCAAGGCGGCGGCGACGCATCCGATGCTGATGGTCTATCTGGACCAGACCTCCTCGGTCGGGCCGAACTCCAAATCCGGGCGCAAGCGCGGCGGGCTGAACGAGAACCTGGCGCGCGAGATGCTGGAGCTGCACACGCTGGGGGTCGGCGGCAGCTATGCCCAGGCCGATGTGCGGCAGCTGGCGCTGCTGCTGACCGGCCTCAGCTGGACCTACCGCGCCGGCTGGCATTTCGACCCGACCAAGGCCGAGCCGGGGGCCGAGGTGGTTCTGGGCGAGGCCTATGGCGGCGCCGACCCGGCCGATGTGACCGAGATCCACGCGGCGCTGGAGGATCTGGCGCTGCATCCCGAGACCGGGCGGCATCTGGCGCGGAAACTGGCGGTGCATTTCACCAGCGACGATCCCGATGCGGGGATGGTGGCGGCGATGGCGGCTGCCTATTCGGCCAGCGGCGGGGAACTGATGCCGGTCTATGCCGCGATGCTGGAGCATCCGGCGGCCTGGGACAGCTTTGGCGCCAAGGCCCGGCAGCCGCAGGATTTTCTGGTGGCGGCGCTGCGGGCGCTGGGGGTGACCGGCGCGCAGGTGGCGGCGCTGGCGCATGGCCCGGCCAACAACAATCTGCTGGGGCCGCTGCGGCTGATGGGGCAGCCCTTCGGCGCGCCGCCCGGGCCCGATGGCTGGCCCGAGGCGGCGGCCGAGTGGATCAACCCGCAAGGCCTTGCGGCCCGGATCGAATGGGCGATGAAGGGGCCGCGCTTCTGGGTCAACCCGCTGCCCGACCCCCGCCGCCTGCTGCGCGCCGCGCTGGACGATGCGGCGGGCGAGCGGCTGGCCTGGGCGGTGGGCCGGGCCGAGACCGTGGCCGAGGGCACGGGGCTGATCCTGGCCTCGCCCGATTTCAACCGCCGATAGGAGGCACGCGATGCTGAACCGCAGGCTGTTCTTGCAAGGCTCGGCGCTGATCGGCTGCTCGGCCGCGGCGCACCCGCTGATGTCCACCGCCACCTTCGCCGCCGCGCCGGGCGAGAACCGGCTGGTGGTGATCATCCTGCGCGGCGCGATGGACGGGCTCGACCTGGTGCAACCGCGCGGCGATGCCGGCTTTGCGCGCTACCGCCCCGGGCTTGCGGCGCTGGCGGTGGGGGAAGAGGGCGGCGCGCTGCCGCTCGATGATTTCTGGGCGGCGCATCCGGGGCTGGCGGGGCTGATGCCGCTGTGGGCGGCGGGCGAGCTGGGGTTCGTGCACGCGACCTCGACCCCCTACCGCGACAAGCGCAGCCATTTCGACGGGCAGGACCTGCTGGAGGCCGGCACCGGCATGGATGTGCCGGTGGGCATGGCGCGCGACGGCTGGCTGAACCGGATGCTGCAGGGAATGCCGGGGGTGCAGTCGCAGACCGCGTTCTCGGTCGGGGCCGAGGAGATGCTGATCCTGTCGGGCGCCGCCCCCGCCTCGAACTGGGCGCCGGCCTCGCGGCTGGACCTGTCGGCGCAGGCGCGGTTGCTGCTGGACCATGTCTATCACGATGACCCGCTGTTTCGGGATGCCGCGACCGAGGCGGTGGAGATCAGCGAGGGCATGGCGCCGGGCGACAAGATGGGGGGCGATGCGAACCGCCAGCCGCTGAAGCTGGCCGAGTTTGCCGCGGCCCGGCTGCGCGAGGAGACGCGGATCGCGTCGTTTTCGGTGGGGGGCTGGGACACGCATCGGAACCAGCCCGGCGCGATGAAGGCGGGGCTGCGGCGGCTGTCGGGCACTGTGCTGGCGCTGAAGGACGGGCTGGGGCCGGTCTGGGGCAAGACCGCCGTGCTGGCGATGACCGAGTTCGGCCGCACGGTGCGCGAGAACGGATCGAACGGCACCGACCACGGCACCGGCGGCGCGATGCTGGTCGCGGGCGGCGCGGTGCGCGGCGGGCGGGTGCATGGGCACTGGCCGGGGCTGGCGGAGGCCGACCTCTATGCCGGGCGCGACCTGATGCCGACCAGCGATGTGCGCGCCTGGGCCGGCTGGGCGATGCGGGGGCTTTATGGGCTCGACGCGGGGCTGATCGAGGGCAGCGTGTTTCCGGGGCTGCAGATGGGGGCGGATCCGGGGCTGCTGCTGTAGGCGGTGCGCTGCTTGGCGGGCGGCCGGGGGGCCGTCTGCCCCGCATGAAACGAAAGAAGGCGGGGGGCCTTCTGCCCCCCGCGCCCCCCGAGGATATTTGGAAAAGGCAAAGGGGAAGGGGCGCGGGGCTTTCGGCGGCGAGAGGGGGTGTGCAACTCCTTTCGGGCGGCGCAAAATCGGCCCGTGACGGCGGTTTGCGGGCGGCATAGGATCGGGGGATCGGGGGATCGGGGGAACGGTGGACGGGCGGGGGCAGGGGCCTTGGCATGCCGGCCTTGAGTGGAGAGACAGGATGCAGCGCATGTTCGGCGAGCCGGTGGGGAATTGGACGGCGCCGCCGCGTCCGGGGCCGGAGGCGCTGGAGGGGCTTTGGTCGCGGCTGGAGCGGCTGGAGCCGGAGGACCATGCCGCCGACCTCTTCCGCGCCAATTCCGCCGATGACCGGATCTGGGATTACCTGCCCTATGGGCCCTTCGCCTCTTCCGCCAGCTATCACCGCTGGATGCGCGAGGTGGCGGGGCAGGCGGACCCGTTCTTCTATGCGATCCGCGATCTGGAGACCGGGCATCTGGGCGGGGTGGCGAGCTATCTGCGCATCACCCCAGAGATGGGCTGCATTGAGCTGGGGCATATCAACCTTGCGCCCGAGTTGCAGCGCACAAGGGCGGCGACCGAGGCGCTGGTGCTGATGATGGACTGGGCGTTCGGCGCGGGCTATCGGCGGTTCGAGTGGAAATGCGACGCGCTGAACATCCCGTCGCGCCGGGCGGCGCAGCGGCTGGGGTTCAGCTATGAAGGCATCTTCCGGCAGGCGGCGATCGTGAAGGGCCGCAACCGCGATACAGCCTGGTTTGCGGTGACCGATGGCGACTGGCCGGCACTGGCCGAGGCGTTCCGGGTCTGGCTGTCGCCGGGGAATTTCACCGATGCCGGGATGCAGATCGAGCGGTTGTCGGACCTGACGGCGCTGGTGCGGGTCAGCTCGGATCCGGTGCTGGGGTAGGGGCCGCGCGGTGGGTGAGGAAGGCGCTTTTCCGTGGAAGGCGGGGGGCCTTCTGCCCCCCGCACCCCCCGAGGATATTTGGAAAAGGCAAAGGGGTGGGGCGCAGCGGGGCTGCCGGCCTGTGGGCCGAGGCGGCGGGCGGGAGGAAGCCTTCGTCCTGCGGCGTAAGCTTCCTTCGATGAACGTCCGCCGCAGGCACCTGCCGGCGCCGCGCCAGTGGTGCCTGGCCGCCCCGCTCAGATCGGGGCGCCGGCGGCGAGGCGGGCTTGCACCAGGCGGCTGAGGCGGGAGTGGTCGGCGCGGGTTTCGCGGCCCGCGGCGCGGTCCTGTTGCAGGGCGGTGGCGGCCTCGGCGAGGGGGCGGTCATGGCTGATGCGGGCGAGGCCGCCGAGGAATTGTGCGATGTAGTCGAGGGTGGCGCCTTGCGCCCTGGCCTGGGCATCATCGGCGGGGTCGGGGCTGGCGCTGGCGTCCCTGGCGCAGGGGGGCGTGGCCGTGGCTGGCGGGGGGGCCTTGTCGTCCCCGGTTCCGGCGAGCAGGCCCGCGGCCAGCACCAGATCGTCGCGCAGGGCAAGGAGGTCGGGGTGGACGATCTCGCCCGGCAGGGCGCGGGGGCCGGGGGGGCGCTGCGCGGCAGGGAGGGCGGCCAGGACCGCCGACTGGAACAGGGCGAGGCTCTCGACCGGCTTGGGCAGGAAGCCGTCCGCCCCCGCCGCCAGCGCCAGCGCCTCGAAATCATCGGAGCCGGAGGTGCCGAGGATCACCGACATCCGCGGCTGCAGTGCCGCAAGCTCGCGGATCAGGTCGGCGCCCGAGCCGTCGGGCAGGCCCATGTCGACGATCATCGCCGAGGGCCGGTAGGTCGCCAGATGCCGATGCGCGGCGCGCAGGCTGTCGGCGCGGCGGATGCGGGCGCCGGAGCGCAGGCACAGGAGCCGCATCGCCTCGGAGGCGAAGCGGCTGTCCTCGACCAGCAGCACGGTCAACCCCAGCAGCGGGCGCGCGGCGGTGGGCGCCGGGTGGGTCATGTAGGCGGAGCCGTCAGGGTGCGGGGCGGGGGGCAGGTCATCGGTCATGGGGGCAGCCTTTGGGGGTGTTTCAGGGCGGGGGGTGTCCTTCTGGTCATCCACGAGTCGCAGTAGAGCGCGGCAATGGCTAACGGGCGGTAAATGGGCGCGGAGCCGCGGCGCTTTCGGCACCCGCGCGGCAATGCGCCGCTTGCACATGCAGGTGAGGATCGCGCCAGCGGCGATGCGCCGCTTGCGCGGGGGGGCCGCCCTGCCGCATAAGGCGGGCAAAGCGAACGCGCGAGGAGAGCCATCATGATCGGACGCCTGAACCATGTCGCCATTGCCGTGCCGGACCTGACCGTGGCGGCGGAGCAATATCGCAGCACCTTGGGGGCCAAGGTGGGCGCGCCGCAGGACGAGCCGGACCATGGCGTGACCGTGGTGTTCATCGAGCTGCCGAATACCAAGATCGAGCTGCTCTATCCCTTGGGCGAAAACTCCCCGATCGCCAGCTTTCTGGCCAAGAACCCGGCCGGGGGCATCCATCACATCTGCTATGAGGTCGATGATATCCTCGCCGCGCGCGACCGGCTGCAAGCCTCGGGCGCGCGGGTGCTGGGGTCGGGCGAGCCGAAGATCGGCGCGCATGGCAAGCCGGTGCTGTTCCTGCATCCCAAGGATTTCAACGGCTGTCTTGTCGAACTGGAGCAGGTCTGATGTCCATCACCTCTGCCATCGTGCTGTTTGCCGTCCTGTGGTTCCTGACCTTCTTCGTGGTGCTGCCGATCCGCTTCCAGAGCCAGGCCGAGGCCGGATCGGTGGTGCCGGGCACTCCGGCTTCTGCACCCTCCACCGAGATGGTGGGGCGCAAGGCGCGGCTGACCACGCTGATCACCATCGGGCTGTGGTGCGTGATCGCCGGGATCATCGTGTCGGGCTGGATCACCGTGCAGGATCTGGACTGGTTCCACCGGATGGGGCCGGGCGGCGGGTGGTACGGGAACCAGCCGGACTGATCTTCAACTGAGGTCCATCCACAGCGCGCCGCTCCGGTAGTCGCCGCGAATGATCCAGCCGGGCTCCTGGATTTCCGGGTGCCCGTCCGCCCAATCGCGGTAGCGGTCATTGCTGACGATCCGTGCCCCCAGATCGCGGGCAGCGGCCAGGACCGTGGGGTCGGCCGGCGTGCCCTTGTCCACCACCATCACCCGGTCGGCCGGAAGGCCCAGCATCCGGGCCAGCGCCCGGTCGTTCAGGTAGCGGCCCGAGATCAGGTAGCCGGCATTGGCATCGAAGACGACGCCGGGGGTGTAGCCGTGGCGGATCAGCTGATCCAGCACCTCCTGCAAGGTCTCCAGCTGCGGGACATTGCCGTTCCAGTGCATCACGTTGGAGCCGTCGACGACGATCCATTTCTGCCGGTCGCGCCCAAGCGCGGCGCGCAGCAGCAGCCAGAGGCTCGCCAGCGTGCAGGGGACGGCCAGCAGCAGGAGGTCCGCCAGCCCCGGCAGCGCGAAACCGGCGGCGAGGGCGGCGAGGGAGAGGCCAAGCAGGATCAGCGGAGGGGTCATGGGGCAGGATCAGCGTGGGGCTGCGCCAAGGGGCCGGCCAGCCTCGGCGGCCACGGTCTTGTGGTAAAGGTGGGTGAAGGTCGCGGCCCCCAGCAGCGGAACCAGCAGGTTCACCACCGGGATCGACAGCGGCATCGCCATCAGCACGCCCGCCAGCCAGATCCGCCCGGAATAGCGCCGGCGCATCGCCGCCGCGCCCTGCCGCCCGATCCGGCGCATCGCCACCAGCGTGAAATACTCGCGCCCGAGCAGGTAGCCGTTCACTGCCCAGAACAGCACCGGCGCGAAGGGGCCGACGAAGAAATAGGCGACCATTGCCAGCAGGTTGACCGCGACCAGCACCCCGAAGAAGTTGATGGCATCGACCAGTCCGTCCATGAAGGGCGCGCCCTGCGCCGGGGGCAGGCCGGGGTAATGCGTCGCCTCCACCGCCTCGGCGACGTCATCGAGGAAAAAGCCGGTGAAGGCCGAGGCGACGGGCACCATCAGGAACACCGAGAGCGCGATCATCAGAAGGATCGAGCCCCAGGATAGCAGGTCGTCGATCCAGCCGACCTCGCCGACGATGGGCAGGGTCATGGTGTCGGGGGTGGCCCAGCCGATCAGGGTGATGAAGGCGGTGTAGAGCGCGAACAGCAGCGCCAGCGTCAGCGCAAGGCCAAGCAGCAGCACGCGCAGGAAGCGCCGGTCGGTCAGCTGGCCAAGCGCGGCGGTGAAGCTGGTCAGGATCATTCGGAAACCCAGGCGACGGTGGCGGCAAGGTCGGGGCGCGGGCGTTCGGGCGGGGCCGAGGTCTCGGTCCCGATATGGACGAAGCCGGCGATGCGCTCGCCGGGGCCAAGGCCGAGGCCGGTGAGGAAAGCCGGGTCATAGGCGGGCCAGCCGGTCAGCCAGCAGGCGCCCCAGCCCGCGGCAAGGGCAGCGTTGACGAGGCTGAGGCAGACGCAGCCCGCCGACAGCTCCTGCTCCCAGGCGGGCACCTTGTCGGTGGGGCGGGGCACGGCGACGACGGCAACGCAGAGCGGGCTTTCGGAGAATTGGGACACGCCTTTGGCGGTCTGTTCCGGCGGCTTGCCCGAGGCTTCGCCCAGATCGGCGGCCAGGTGCGCCAGCCGGTTGAGGGCGGCGCCCTCCAGCACCATCAGCCGCCAGGGCTCCAGCTTGCCATGGTCGGGCACCCGCAGCGCGGCGGTCAGGATCGGCTCCAGCGCGGCGCGGTCCGGCCCCGGTGCGGCGAGGGTCTTGGCGGGACGCGAGCGGCGGGTCAGCAGGAAGTCGAGCGCGGCGGGATTGGGGGCGGGCATCGGGGTCTCCTCAGAGGAACAGCGCGGCCAGCGCGTCGATCTGGCTGGTGTGAAAGGCGCGGGCGGCGGGGCCCGGCTGGCGGGCGGCGAGGGTGGCGGCGAGGGGGTCGGGGGCGCGGGTCTGGCTATCCGACAGCTCCTCCATCACCGCATGGCCGCAGAAGGGCACATGCACCTCGGAATAGCCGCCCTCATGCACCAGCACGAGGCGGCCGCCGCAGAGCTCGGCCGCTGCGGCCTTGGCCATGCGGGTCAGCATCCGGAAGGTCTCCGCTGTCGCCAGCATCCGCCCCAGCGGGTCCATCGCCGAGGCGTCATAGCCGCAGGCGACCACGATCACCTCGGGCCGGAACCGCGCCAGCAGCGGCAGGATGATCTTGTCCATCACCTGCAGATAGCTGTCATGCCCCGCGCCGGGCGGCAGCGGCAGGTTGACGTTGAAGCCATGCCCGCGCCCAGCCCCCCGCGCCATCGCATCGCCGGTATCGAGCGGATAGTTGCGTTCCTGATGGATCGAGAGGGTCAGGACCTCCGGATCCTCCCAGAAGATCGCTTCTGTGCCATTGCCGTGATGCACGTCCCAGTCGATCACGGCGACGCGGCGGGCCAGCCCTTCGGCCTGCACGGCGCGCACGGCGATGGCTATGTTGTTCAAGAGGCAAAAACCGTTGGGGAAGTCGGGCAGCGCATGATGGCCCGGGGGGCGCGAGAGGGAGTAGGCATTGGCCAGCTCGCCCTTCAGCACGGCCCGCAGCGCCTGGGTGGCAAGCCCCGCCGACAGCGCCGCAATCTCATACCCGCCGCGGCCGAAGGGGGTGCGCAGGCCAAGCTCGCCGCCGCCCGCGTCGGAGGCGGCCTTGAAGGCATCAAGATAGCTGGCGGGATGGACGCGCAGCAACTCCTCGCGCGTGGCTTCGGGGGCTGATTGCACCGCCAGCTCGCGCATCAGGCCGCTCACCTCCAGCAGGTTCTTCAGCCGCCGCTTGGTCTCGGGGCTTTCGGGCAGCCCGCCGCCGGGTTGCACGAAGCCGCCGACGGGAAGGGTCAGCGCGTAGTTTCCGCCGCCATGCCAGAAGCAGCGTTCGTCGGTGAAAAAGCCTGTGGTGCCAGTCATGGGGGGCCTCCGGGGCAGGGCGGGATCTGGCGCGGAGCCTAGCCTTGGGCTAGCCAAGAGGCCAGAGACGAAAGGACCAGGGATGGCGGATGACCTGAGCGGGCTGGCGCAGCCCGGCGCCGAGTTCGCGGTGCGGGTGACGCCCCGCGCCTCGCGCAATGCCGTGCTGGCGGAGGGGGGCGAGATCCGGGTCTATGTCACCGTGGTGCCCGAGGATGGCAAGGCCAATGCCGCCGTGCAGAAGCTGCTGGCAAAGGCGCTTGGCGTGGCGAAATCCCGGCTGGTGCTGATCCGCGGCGCCAGCTCGCGCGACAAGCTGTTCCGGCTGGACTAGTCGCTCTTCAGCGTCGCCTTCATCCGGTAGACACCCTCGGGCAGGTCCAGTGAGGCCGCCAGTTCGCGCACCTGCGCCAGCGACAGGGTGATGGTCACCACCTCGTCGCGGCGGGCATCGTATTGCTGGACGGTCACGCAATCCTCGAAGCCCTGCACCGTCACATCCTCTTGCAGATGGGTGGAGCCTTCGTCGACCAGGGTGATGACGGTCGCGTCGAAATCGTGCTCGATGGTGAACATGGCGGGCCTCCGTGGCGACTGCGGATGAGGGGATGATGGCAGGGATCGGGCGGGACTGCACGTTCGAAAGCTGAGGTCGGACGGGCGGGTCCGGGCGGGAAAAGGCGAGGCACTGCCTCGCCACCGCCCGCGCGCGACCGTTCACCCGGAGCCATCGGCAACACAAAACCGTATGAGGACGGCGCCCGACCTGGCGGGCGAGAAGCGCCCGCCAGGGGCGGGGCGGGCGCTGGCCGGGCCCTTTGGGGGCCCGTCCAGTGCAAAGGGATAAGGCACCGTGTGGCGAAGGCGATGGCCTTCGCCATGGCTGGGGGCAAGGACCAGACGGCTCCTAAGCCTCGTGCCGAACGCCACGCCCCCCATCACCCCCGCGTGAGCGCTGCATCCCCCTCTTCCCCCCGGCGGCGCACAGCGATAATTTGCCCGCCAAAGGTCCGCGCCCCCGCGCCCAGGACCGACCAAGGAGCGGACCCCGGATGCGCTGCACGATCTCTCTGCCGACCTTGCCGGTTCTGGCCGCCGGCCTGCTGGCGCTCGCCGCCTGCGCGCCGCTTCCGGCACCCTCGCCGGTCTATACGCCCGCCCCGGCCACGAACCCGGTGATCCCCTCACCGGCCTTGTCGCCCGGCCAGGCGGCGCAGAACTTCGTCTCGGTGGTCCGGCGCATGGAACCGGCGATCGAGGCGGAATGCCTGCAGCGCACCCGCGGCGTGAATTGCGACTACCAGATCGTCGTCGACGACCGCCCCGGCCAGTCGCCCAACGCCTTCCAGACGTTGGACGAGGCCGGCCGCCCGATCATCGCCTTCAACCTGCCGCTGATCGCCGAGGTCCGCAATGTCGACGAGCTGGCCTTCGTGATGGGGCATGAGGCCGCGCATCACATCGCCGGCCATATCCCGCGCCAGCAGCAGACCGCCTCCACCGGGGCGATCCTGCTGGGCGGCCTCGCGGCGGCCTATGGCTATGACGAGGCCACCGTGCGCAGCGCCCAGAACATCGGCGCCGGCATCGCCGGGCGCGCCTATGCGAAGAATTACGAGCTGGAGGCCGACCAGCTTGGCACCGTGATCGCCTGGGACGCCGGCTTCGACCCCGAACGCGGCGCGCTGTTCTTCACCCGCCTGCCTGATCCGGGCGACCGCTTCATGGGCAGCCACCCGCCCAATTCCGCGCGGGTCGAGGTGGTGCGCCGCACCATCGCCGACCTGCGCGCCGGGCGGGGGATCTGACCGCGCCATCTGACGGCTACCGCTTGATCTGGATCATGGCAGCGGGGCGCTCCCGGCGGCATCTTCCTCTGCATCCGGTCCGTGACCGGGCCAGAGAGGAGCGCCCATGTGTGAAGCCCGCACGCTCAACCGCCACGCCGCGCTGGTCAACCGCATGGCCGAAACGCTCGGCCTCGACCTGACGCAAGCCACGCGCGAGGGGCGACTTTCGGCCGAAACCTGGCGCGATGCGGTGATGTCCTGCACCGGCTGCGCGGAGCCTGACCATTGCACGGGCTGGCTCGCCGAGCGGCACGAGACGGGGGCCGAGGCGCCGCCGGACTATTGCCAGAATGCCGCGCTGATGACCCGGCTGGTACAGGAGGCACGCGATGGGACTGCAAGGTGATGTCGGCACGCATCTGTGGCTGACCCGTGGCATGGCGGCCCGCGTGGGCGTCTCGCTGGACGCGGTGTTGCATGAGGGCACGCTGACCCGCGCGGATTTCGCCGGCATGGTCACGCGCTGCCGCGGCTGCGGCCAGCCGGCCGATTGCCTGGCCTTCCAGACGGCGGGGGGCGCGGCTTGCGCACCGCCGCCCGAGTATTGCGCCAACCGCGCGCTTCTGACGGAATTGCAGGATCTGGGCTGAAAAGCCCGGCAAAGGACCGCGCCGCACGTCCTGCGGGGGCAGGCAGCGGCGCGAGGGACGGGGCGGGGTCTGGAGGGGCCGCGCCCCGTCTGCATTCTGGGGGCCCGCATTTTGGGGCCTTCCCTTTTTCCGCACTTTCATGGCACTCCGGCCGCAAGGAGGCCGCCCATGCGCACCATTCTCGATGTCGCAACCGACCGCGGCTCCCGCTACGCCGTCACCGATGCGCCCGCGTCCAGCCGGGCCGAGGCGCTGGCGGTGGTGGCCGAGCTGAAGAAATCCCGCCGCTTCGCCAAGGCCACCCATAACAGCTGGGCGGTGCTGCTGGAGGGACCCGAGGGGCGCGAGCCGGTGAAGGCCGACGATGGCGAGTCGGGCGCCGGGGCGGTGATCCTGCGGATGCTGGAGCGGGCAGGGCGGGTGAACCATGTGGTGATCGTCACCCGCTGGTATGGCGGCGTGAACCTTGGCGGCGACCGCTTTCGCCATGTGCAGACAGCGGTGCGCGCCGCGCTCGAGGCCGGCTGAAACGCGCCTGCCGCCGGGGAATATCGGAACACCCGGCCCGGCCCCTGCGTTGTGTCTGCATCATCCCAGCCAACTGGAGGATCACGACATGACAGACCAATATACCAGCAGTGCGAGCCAGCCGCAGATCTCGTCCAAGGACGTGAACGGCACCACGGTCTACAGCCCCGGCGGCGAGAAGCTCGGCCATATCGACGAGCTGATGATCGACAAGCAGTCGGGCAAGGTGGCCTATGCGGTCATGGGCTTTGGCGGCTTTCTGGGCATGGGCGAGGATCATCACCCGATCCCGTGGAGCAAGCTGAGCTACGATACCCAGCTTGACGGCTATGTGACCGACATCACCAAGGACCAGCTGGAAGGCGCGCCCGTGCGCAACGACAACTGGCGCAGCGACCGCCAGTGGGAAGAAGGCTACTTCACCTACTATGGCGCCGCGCCCTACTGGGTGTAAGAGCCGCGCTGCCCCGGCAGCCCGCTCAACAGACCCCGCGCTCCGGCGCGGGGTCTTGCTTATGAAGGGTTGCAGAAATGCGATGACGGGGGGGCGGCAACGGGCCCGTCGGCGGCTGGCCTGTCACAAATCCGACATCCTCGCCCTTAGCTCCGCGTCCCCCACAGATCATACTCTCCGGCCTCGTCCACCGTCACCGGAATGATATCCCCCGGCGCCAGCCCCTCGAAACCCTCGTCGATGAACAGGTTGCCGTCGATCTCGGGCGCATCCGCCATGGTGCGGCAGGTCGCGCCCTCGGCGTCCACCGCATCCACGATCACCTGCTGCACCGTGCCGACCTTGGCCGCCAGCTTCGCCTCGGAAATCGCCTGGGCTTTGGCCATGAAGCGGTCCCAGCGGTCCTGCTTCACCTCCGCCGGCACATGACCCGGCAGTGCGTTCGACCGCGCCCCGGCGACATTCTCGTATTGGAAGCAGCCGACGCGGTCGAGCTGCGCCTCGTCCATCCAGTCCAGCAGCACCTGGAACTCCGCTTCGGTTTCCCCGGGATAGCCGACGATGAAGGTCGACCGCAGCGTGATCTCCGGGCACACGGCCCGCCAGGCCGCGATCTCGTCCAGCGTCTTCGCCGCCGCGGCGGGGCGCGCCATCCGCCGCAGCACCTCGGGATGCGCGTGCTGGAACGGGATGTCGAGATAGGGCAGGATCGCCCCCTCCGCCATCAGCGGGATCAGGTCCCGCACATGGGGATAGGGGTAGACATAGTGCAGCCGCACCCAGGCCCCCAGCTTGCCCATCTCGCGCGCCAGATCGGTGATATGGCTGCGCACTTCGCCGCCCTTCCAGGGGTGCAGGTCATGCTTGCGGTCGACCCCGTAAGCCGAGGTGTCCTGCGAGATCACCAGCAGTTCGCGCACCCCCGCCTCGACCAGCTTCTCCGCCTCGCGCAGCACCGCATGGGCGGGGCGGCTGACCAGCCTGCCGCGCATGTCGGGGATGATGCAGAACTTGCACTTGTGGTTGCAACCCTCTGAAATCTTGACGTAACTGTAATGCCGCGGGGTCAGAGACACCCCGGTTGCCGGCAACAGGTCGATGAACGGATCGGGGCTTGGCGGCACCGCCTTGTGCACCGCATCCAGCACCGCCTCGTATTGATGCGGGCCGGTCACGGCCAGAACCGAAGGGTGCGCGCCGGTGATGAATTCGGGGTCCGCCCCCAGGCATCCGGTCACCAGCACCCGCCCGTTCTCGCGCAGGGCCTCGCCAATCGCCTCCAGGCTCTCGGCCTTGGCGCTGTCCAGAAAGCCGCAGGTGTTGACGATCACCGCATCGGCGCCGCGATAGTCGGGGCTGATCGCATAGCCCTCGGCGCGCAGCCGGGTCAGGATCCGCTCGCTGTCGACCAGCGCCTTGGGGCAGCCAAGGCTGACCATGCCGATCCGCGGCTGGCCGGGACGGATGGCGCCCGAGAACACCGGCGCGGGCGCGAGGTCGGGGCGAAGGCTGGGTGGGTTGGCGCTCATCTGCTGTCCCCTGAGGATGGCGGGGGCGTCCCCCGAAATGAACCGGGGAAGAGCCGCGCCCTTCCCCTGTCTTCTTTGAAAAAATATCCCGGGGGGAGTCCGCGAATGCGGAGGGGGGGCAGCGCCCCCCTCCCCGGCAAACCTCTAGCGCCGACGGTCGCGGCGCGCGCTCATCGGCTGGAAGGCCACGCCCACATGCGCCTCGCAGTAAGGCTTGCCCGGAATGCTGCCGAGGCCGCAGAACCAGAAGTCATCGGTCGCGGGGTCGCCGATCGGCCATTTGCAGGTGCGCTCTGTCAGTTCCATCAGCGTCAGGCGGCGGGCGCGCTTTTCGACCTCGCGGACGGAAGCCAGCGCTTCGGGGCTGATCTCGCCGGCCGAAGGCTGCGGCGGCAGCGGCTGGCCGGCGGGCACGATCTGTTTGCGGGCGGGGCTCATGGCAACCGGGGCAGCAGGCTGCACGGGGGCCGGAGCGGCCGCCGGGGTGGCAGTCGGGGCGGGGCGCGGCGGCTCAGCGCGCGCAGCGGCGGGGGCTGCGGCGACCGGTTCGTCTTCCACCACCGGGGCGGCGCGCGGCGCGGGCGCCTCGGCCCGCGGCGCGGCGGCAGGTTCGGCCCGCGCCGGGGCGGCCGGTTTCGGCTCGGGTGCCGCCGGGCCGCCGACGCGGTTCGACAGGCCGAGCCGGTGCACCTTGCCGATCACCGCATTGCGGGTGACCCCGCCAAGCTCCTTGGCGATCTGGCTGGCACTCTGGCCTTCGGCCCACATCTTCTTGAGCGTCTCGACGCGCTCGTCGGTCCAGGACATGGATGACCCTTCGGCTTGCCGGGCACCCCGCGCTTGGGGCAGCCTTGCGAATTTCTGATGCTCCCGATCTAGTCAGGACGCCCGGTGATACAAGCTTGGGGGCGGAAGTTCAAGCCGCGTCGGGCACAGTCAGAGGGCAGCGCCCGTCCGCCGGGTGGGCGAGCAAGGGCGGTTCTAGGCGGTTTATGGTGCGGCTTACCTCCACAGGTGTTCTAGGCGCTGGTGTGGAAAGCGCCCGCCCGGGGGGGCGGACGGGCGCTGCCCGGCGGCGCCAAGGCGCCTTGTTCCGGGCAAGAGAGGTGCCTGCCAACCGAAGGACTTCACACCCCGAGGCACCAGCGCAGCACCGCCTTTTGCGCATGGAGGCGGTTTTCGGCCTCGTCGAACACCACCGAATGCGGGCCGTCCATCACTGCGCTTGTCACCTCGTCATCGCGGTGGGCGGGCAGGCAGTGCATGAACAGCGCATCGGGCTTGGCCAGCGCCATCAGCGCCTCGTTCACCTGATAGCCGCGCAGCTGGTTGTGCCGCCGCTCGCGCGCCGATTGCGGGTCATGCATGCTGACCCAGGTATCGGCGACGACCAGATCGGCGCCCGCCACCGCCTTGGCCGGGTCGCGCACCACCTGCACGTCGGAGCCCCTGGAGCGGGCGAAGTCGAGCCATTCCCGCTCCGGGTCCAGCGGTTCCGGCCCGGTGAAGGTGAAGTCGAAACCGAATTGCCCCGCCGCGTGCAGGAAGCTGGCGCAGACGTTGTTGCCATCCCCGGACCAGACCACCTTCTTGCCGGCGATCGGGCCGCGATGTTCTTCATAGGTCATCACATCGGCCATGATCTGGCAGGGATGGGTGCGGTTGGTCAGCCCGTTGATCACCGGCACCGTGGCATGCTCGGCCATCTCCTGCAGCGTCGCCTCTTCGAAGGTGCGGATCATGATCAGGTCGACATAGCGGGAAAGGACGCGGGCGGTGTCGGCAATGGTCTCGCCATGCCCCAGCTGCATTTCCTTGCCCGACAGCACCATGGTCTGCCCGCCCAGCTGGCGCACGCCGACATCGAAGGACACGCGGGTGCGGGTGGAGGGTTTTTCGAAGATCAGCGCCACCATCCGCCCGGCCAGCGGCTGCTCGTCATCGGGGGTGCCGCGCGGGCGGCCGTTGCGGGCCGACTTCATGGCATGGGCACTATCGATCATCTGCCGCAGGTCGGCGGCGTCGGTGGTGTGGATATCGAGGAAATGTTTCATCGCATCTGTCTTTCTTGCGGGGGAGGGGGCCCTTCGCCCCGGCCGGTCAAAGCCGGCCCCCCGAACTCGGGAAAATGTCAGGCAAGCCGGCTGGCGGCACGGTCCAGTCGCGCTACCGCCTCGGCGATCTCGTCCTCGGTGATGTTGAGCGGCGGCAGCAGGCGCAGCACGTTGTCGGCGGCGGGGACGGTCAGCACATGTTCTGCATAGCCGGCCTTGACCATCTCGGCCGGGGCGACCTTGCATTTCAGCCCCAGCATCAGCCCCTGGCCGCGCACGCCTTCGAGCACGTCCGGATGCGCCGCGACCAGCCCTTCGAGCCGCTGGCGCAGCAGCGCCGCCTTGCGGTTCACCTCGGCCAGGAACTCCGGCTCCGCCACGATCTCCATCACGCGGGCGCCCACGGCGCAGGCCAGCGGGTTGCCGCCATAGGTCGATCCATGCGTGCCCGCGACCATGCCGGAAGCGGCGTTTTCGGTCGCCAGCACCGCGCCCAGAGGGAAACCGCCGCCGATGCCCTTGGCGACCATCATGATGTCGGGGGTGATCCCGGCCCATTCATGCGCGAACAGCCGCCCGGTGCGGCCCATGCCGCATTGCACCTCGTCGAGGATGAGGAGGGTGCCGGTCTCGTCGCAAAGCTGGCGCAGCGCCTTCAGGTCCGCATCGGGCATCGGGCGAATGCCGCCTTCGCCCTGCACCGGCTCGATCAGGATTGCTGCGGTGTCGGGGGTGATGGCGGCCTTCACCGCCGCCATGTCGCCCCAGGGCAGGTGTACGAAGCCGGGCATCAGCGGGCCAAAGCCCTTGACCATCTTCTCGGCCCCCGAGGCGGCGATGGCACCGGTGGAGCGGCCGTGGAAGCTGCCCTCGAAGGTGAGGATCTCGGTGCGGTTCGGCTCGCCCTTCTCATACCAGTATTTGCGCGCCATCTTGATCGCCAGTTCCGCCGCCTCGGTGCCCGAATTGGTGAAGAACACCGTGTCGGCGAAGGTGTGTTCCACCAGCATGTCGGCCAGCCGCTGCTGCTCGGGGATCTGGTAGAGGTTGGAGACATGCCAGAGCTTGCCGGCCTGCGCCGTCAGCGCCGCGACCAGATCGGGATTGGCATGGCCAAGCACATTGACCGCGATCCCGGCGCCAAGGTCGAGATATCGGCTGCCATCCGCCTCGGTCAGCCAGGCACCCTCACCGCTGGTGAAGGACAGCGGGGCGCGGTTGTAGGTCGGCAGGACGGACGCGATCATGGGTCAGCTCCATAAGGGAAGGCCAATGGGTGCCTCAGGCACCGGGCCAAGTCAACGAGGGAAGGGGTGGGGTGTGGCGTGCGGCCACGGCAGATCGAAACGTCAGGCGCGGGTGGCGCGACGTCGGGACTGAGCGAGAGGGGCTGCGGTCTGGGCGATCATGGCGTTTGGATAGCGCAAGGCGGGGCGTGGGGGAAGAGGTTTTTGCGGGGGGTGCCCGGGGCCGGCGCCGGGGGTTTTCCACCCCCGGACCCCCGGAGGATATTTGGAAAAGGCAAAGGCAGGGGCGGCGGTTGCCTTGGGGGGTGAAAAGCCGGATAGGGGGGAGGTGGGTTTCAAGTGAGGCTTTGATGCTTTCCTATCAGCACATCTATCATGCCGGGAATCTGGCCGATCTGCACAAGCATGCACTGCTGGCCTGGGTGCTGGATTACATGACCGCCAAGGACAAGCCGCTGAGCTATCTGGAAAGCCATGCCGGGCGCGGGGTCTATGCGCTGGACGGGGCCGAGGCGGCGAAGACCGGCGAGGCGGCGCAGGGCATTGGGCGGGCGCTGCGCGAGGGCTGGTTTCCCAAGGGCCACCCCTATCTGCGGTTGCTGGGGGAGGTGCGCGAGCAGTTCGGGCAGCAGGCCTATCCGGGCTCGCCATTGCTGGCGGCGCTGGCGCTGCGGCCGGGGGATGCGATGCATCTGGCCGAGCTGCATCCGCAGGAACATGCGGCGCTGGTCGAGGCGATGGAGCCCTGGACCGGCAATTGCCACCGCGAGGATGGGATTGCGATGGTGCTGGCCCGCACCCCGCCCGAGCCGCGGCGGGGGCTGTTGCTGGTCGACCCGAGCTTCGAGGTGAAGACGGATTACGAAGTGATGCCGCGGTTCTTGAGCCAAGTGAACCGCAAGTGGAACGTGGGCGTGCTGATGCTGTGGTATCCGCTGCTGACCTCGGCCCTGCACCGCCCGATGCTGGCGGCGCTGCAGGCGGCGTTTCCGGAGGGGCTGCGCCATGAGGTCAGCTTCAAGCCCGCGCGGCCGGGGCATGGCATGGTGGGCAGCGGGATGTTCGTGGTCAACCCGCCCTGGGGGATGGCGGAGGAGGCGGCGCGGCTGAGCCGGGTGCTGGCACCCGCGCGCTGAACCTCAGTCCTTGGCGCGTTCCACGTAGGAATTGTCCTCGGTGTTGATCACCACCCGCGTGCCGGCGCTGATATGCGGCGGCACCATGACGCGCAACCCGCTAGTCGTCATCGCCGGCTTGTAGGAGGATTGCGCTGTCTGGCCCTTCATCACCGGCTCGGTCTCGGCAATCTCCACCGTCAGTTTCTGCGGCACTTCCAGCGCGATGGCGATGCCCTGATAGGTTTTCAGGAACACCCGCAGCCCTTCGGTCAGGAAGACCTTCTGGTCGCCGACCACCTCGGGGCTGACCGCAACCTGATCGTAGGAGACCGGCTCCATGAAGTGGAAGCCCTCGCTGTCCTCATAGAGGAAATCATAGTCCCGCTCATCGACATGCGCCCGTTCCACCTGTTCGGTCGTGCGCCAGCGTTCCGACACCTTCACCCCGTCGGAAATGCGGCGCATGTCTACCTGGGTCACGGGCGTGCCCTTGCCGGGGTGGAAATTCTGCGCGGTCAGAACGACATAGAGCCGGTCGTCGAGTTCGACGACATTGCCCTTGCGCAGGGTCGAGGCGATGACTTTCACGTCGGGACTTCCTTGTTCCTGGTGGCGCCGCGTCGTAGAAGGCGCGCGTTTGCCGGTGCAGCTAGCGCATTTCGCGCCAAATCTCCAGCCGAAAGCCGAATGCCGATGTCCAAAGCCTCTCCCTGGTGGATGCCCCATGTCCATGCGGATCGCCGCCCGCTGCTGCTGGCGCGGGGGCGGATCCAGGCGGCCTTGCGCGGCTGGCTGGCGGGGGAGGGGTTCCTCGAGGTCGATCCCGCGGCCTTGCAGGTCAGCCCGGGGAACGAGGCGCATCTGCACGGGTTTGCCACGCAGATGATCGGCAATGACGGGGTGGGGCGGCCGATGTATCTGCACACCTCGCCCGAGTTCGCGATGAAGAAGCTGCTGGCGGCGGGGGAGGAGCGGATTGCCGCCTTCGCCCATGTCTGGCGCAATCGCGAGCGGGGGGTGCTGCACAGCCCGGAGTTCACCATGCTGGAATGGTACCGCGTGGGCGAGCGGTATGCGGTGCTGATGGACGACTGCGCGGCGATGCTGCGGCTGGCGGCGGAGGCGGCGGGCTCGCGCGAGTTGCGGTTTCGGGACCGGGGTTGCGATCCGTTTGCCGAGCCGGAGCGGCTGGGGGTAGTGGAGGCGTTTGAGCGCTATGCCGGGATCGACCTGATGGCGACGATTGGCCCGGATGGCAGCACCGATGCGGCGGCGCTGGCGGCGCAGATGACCGGGGCCGGTTTGCGGTCGGCGGAGGATGATACCTGGTCCGACATGCTGTCGCGGGTGCTGGTGGAGAAGGTGGAGCCCAATCTGGGGCAGGGCCGGATGACGTTTCTGGACCGCTATCCTGCGGCCGAGGCGGCTTTGGCGCGGCCCTTGCCGGGGGATGCGCGGCTGGCGGAGCGGTTCGAGCTTTACGCCTGCGGGGTTGAGCTTGCGAACGGCTTTGGCGAGCTGACCAACCCTGCTGAGCAGCGTCGGCGGTTCGGGCTGGAGATGGACGAAAAGCACCGGGTCTATGGCGAGCGCTATCCGCTGGATGAGGAGTTCCTGGAGGCGCTGGCGCTGATGCCTGCCGCCAGCGGCATCGCACTGGGGTTCGACCGGCTGGTGATGCTGGCGACCGGGGCGCCGCGGATCGACGATGTGATCTGGACGCCGGTGGCGGGGTGACCGGAGTCCCTCTCGGACTGTAGACCCGCCGGTTCGGGCGAGAAAGGGCGAGGCACTGCCTCGCCCCCGCCCGTGCGGGACCTGTCGCCCGGAGCCGCTGGCAGCATGAGACCGTATGAGGACAGCGCCCGACCTGGCGGGCGAGAAGCGCCCGCCAGGTCGGGGCGGGCGCTGGCCGGGCCCTTTGGGGGCCCGTCCGGCTGGGATGAGAGGGCCGTGCGTGGCGAAGGCGATGGCCTTCGCCAATGGTAGCGGGTCGGGGGGGGCAGCCGAGCGGGGCGCCAGACGGCAGTGCCCTCCGCTAAGCACATGCTCCCCCCCTCTTGCCCTTTCCCCTTCCCCGGCCTAATCCGGGCCCATGAAACTCCTCTTCCTAGGCGATGTCATGGGCCGCGCGGGGCGTGCGGCCATTACCGAACGGCTCCCGGCCCTGCGCGCCGAATGGGGGCTCGATTTCGTCGTGGTCAATGGCGAGAATGCCAGCAGCGGCGTCGGCCTGACCGGCGAGCATGCCAAGGCGATCCTCGCCGCGGGCGCCGATTGCGTGACCCTTGGTGACCATGCCTTCGACCAGAAGGACATGATGCAGTTCATCGAGCAGGAACCCCGCGTCCTGCGCCCGCTGAACTATGCCCGCGAGGCGCCGGGCAAGGGCGCGCGGCTGTTCAACGCCACCCAAGGGCGCAAGGTCTTTGTCGCGCAGGTGCTGGGGCAGGTGTTCATGAAGCGCCCCTTCGACGATCCGTTCTCGGCCATCGACGGCGCCCTGCGCTCTCATCCGCTCGGCGGGCTGGCGCAGGCCAGCATCGTCGATGTCCATGCCGAGGCGACCAGCGAGAAGATGGCGATGGGCCATTGGTGCGATGGCCGCGCCAGCCTGATCGTCGGCACCCATACCCATG
>Ga0209024_1000566_pt1 | contig 57211 bp, 60 predicted proteins | sample AutmiccommunBRH5_FD_187380 | JGI IMG/M metagenome (GOLD analysis project Ga0209024, IMG submission 187380) | Deep subsurface microbial communities from Mt. Terri, Switzerland - Autotrophic microbial communities BRH/5 (SPAdes) (version 2) | ecosystem: Environmental > Aquatic > Deep subsurface >... | reverse complement strand
CACGGCATCGGCCAGGAAGCGGTCCACCCCGCGGCTGTAGATCGGGTTGTAATAGCCCATCATCACGATGGGGGTGGTGTCGTCGCCCTTGCGGAACTCCACCACCATATCCAGCGTCTTTTGCAGGGTCTGTCCGCCTTCCAGCGCGCGCTGGCCGGCCAGCTGGATCGTCGGGCCATCGGCCATTGGGTCGGTGAAGGGCATCCCCAGCTCGATGAAATCCACCCCGGCGCCCGGAAGGCCCTTCACGATCTCCAGCGAGGTCGCATGGTCGGGATCGCCCGCCATCACATAGGCGACAAAGCCCTTGCGGCCCTCGGCGCGCAGTTGGGCGAACTTCTGGTCGATCCGGGTCATCGGGCGTCCTTTATTGCAGGTCGCGCCCGGTGTGCAGAAATCCGCGGTGGAAATCAATGCCGGCTTGCAGTTCGAGTTGTCTGCTCCGAGCCGCGAAGCGCGAGAGCCCTCCTCCCTTGCCCGGAATCAAGGCGCTTCAGCGCCGCCGGGCAGTGCCATGGCGACTACAGCCGCGGGCCTTCCTCGACCGCGGGGCCCGAGATCATCCAATGCGTGCCGAAGCGGTCGCGCACCATGCCATAGCCGGTGGACCAGAAGGTCGGCTGGATCGGCATGATCACCGCCCCGCCCTCCGCCAGCGCGTTGAACAGCCGGTGCGCGGTGGCAAGGTCGGGCGCGGACCTGCTGATCGACACCGCCTTTTGCGCATCGCCCTCCACCCCCGGCGGAAAGTCCGAGGCCATCAGCACCATGCCGCCCGCGACCAGCGCCGAATGCATCACCAGATCCGAGGCGGCAAATTCGGGCGGGACCCCGGGCATCTCGCGGTAGCGCTGGATGAACAGGTCATTTGCGCCGAACAGCTCGGCATAAAAGGTCATCGCTTCGGCGCAGGTGCCCTGGAAATGAAGGTAGGGTTCGAATCCCATCGGATAGTCTCCCTGCTGGCCCCCGCCGCGTCCAATGTGCCATGCCGTGCCCTGCGGACAAAGGCCAAGCTTGCGTCTGCGCGGCGCTCTGCCTAGAAGCGGCGCGAAACCGCTGGGACAGGGGATTGGCATGGGCTTCAAGATGGGTATCGTCGGAATGCCGAATGTCGGCAAATCCACGCTCTTCAACGCGCTGACGCGGACCGCCGCGGCGCAGGCCGCCAACTTCCCGTTCTGCACGATCGAGCCCAACGTGGGCGAAGTCGCGGTGCCCGACAAGCGGCTGGAAAAGCTGGCCGCCATCGCCGGGTCCAAGCAGATCATCCCGACGCGGATGACCTTTGTCGATATCGCCGGCCTGGTGAAGGGCGCCAGCAAGGGCGAGGGGCTTGGCAACCAGTTCCTGGCCAATATCCGCGAGACCGACGCCATCGCCCATGTGCTGCGCTGCTTTGAAGACGGCGACGTGACCCATGTCGAGGGCCGCGTCGATCCGGTCGCCGATGCCGAGACCATCGAGACCGAGCTGATGATCGCCGATCTGGAAAGCGTCGAGCGGCGGCTGGCCAACCTCGCCCGCAAGATCAAGGGCGGCGACAAGGAAGCCGTCGATCAGGACCGCCTGCTGCGCGCCGCCGCCGTTGCGCTGGAGGCGGGCCGCCCCGCCCGCACCGTGAAAGTTGCCCCCGAGGATCGCCGCGCGTGGGAGATGCTGCAACTGCTGACCTCAAAGCCCGTGCTCTACGTCTGCAACGTCGAGGAAGCCTCGGCTGCCTCTGGCAACAGCCAGTCCGAGCGGGTGGCGAAGATGGCGGCGGAACAGGGCGCCGGGTCGGTGGTGATCTCGGCCAAGATCGAGGAAGAGATCAGCCAGCTCGACGCCGAAGAGGCCGAGATGTTCCTGACGGAGATGGGGCTGGAGGAAGCCGGGCTCGACCGGCTGATCCGCGCCGGATATGAGCTTTTGGAGCTGCAGACCTACTTCACCGTCGGCCCGAAGGAGGCCCGCGCCTGGACCATTCCCAAGGGCACCCTCGCCCCGCAGGCGGCCGGCGTGATCCACGGCGATTTCGAGCGCGGCTTCATCCGGTCGGAAACCATCGCCTATGACGACTACATCGCCGGCAACGGCGAGGCCGGCGCGCGCGAGGCCGGCAAGTTCCGGGTGGAAGGCAAGACCTATGAGGTGAAGGACGGCGACGTGCTGCACTTCCTGTTCAACGCCTGAGACGCGGGGGGCGCAAGAGGGGGCGCTGCCCCCGTCGCGGCGGGGGCCGCGACTCCCCCGGGATATTTTTACCAGCAAGAAGCCGCGGGAGTTCAGACTCGCCGGAAGGTCGCGTAGTCGGGGGTGCGGCCTTCGCGCAGGGCCTTTTTCTCGTAGCGCGTGGAAATCCAGTCTTTCCAGGCGGTTGCACTGTGCTCCTCAAGTGCGAACCCGGCCTTCGGCACCTCTTCCAGCGTCTGGCGCATGTAGTCGGGGATGTCGGTGGCCACGCGGAACTCTGCCCCCGGCGCCAGCGCGCGGTGCAGCGGCAGCAGGTGGTCTTGCGTCACGAAGCGGCGGCGGTGGTGGCGGCGCTTGGGCCAGGGGTCGGGGTAGTTGAGGAACGCGCGGGCGATGGAGCCTTCGGGCAGCACGTCGAAGAGCTCGCGCACATCGCCCGGATGCACCGCAAGGTTGCTGACCCCGGCGGCACGGATCTTGCCCAGAAGCATCGCCACGCCGTTGATGAAGGGCTCGCAGCCGATGATGCCGACATCCGGGTAGGTCGCGGCCATATGCACCATATGCTCGCCGCCGCCGAAGCCGATTTCCAACCACACGGGCCGGGCATCGCCGAAGAGGGCGGTCAGGTCCAGCGGCGTACGCTCGGGGTTCTCCTCCACCGTCACGCCGAAGGGGCGCAGGGTTTCCAGATCCTCGGACAGGTAGGATTTCTGCGAGGGGCGCATGGTCTTGCCGGCCCTGCGGCCATAGAAGTTGCGCCATTCGGGCGCGCCTGCGCCCTCGGGGTCTTCGGGATGGGTCTCGTCAGTCATGGGCCGGGGTGATGCCGCCCGCAGCCCGCGGGGTCAAGGGCTCAGCCGCGCTGGATCAGGAAAAGCCCGATCCCCATGAAGCCGATCCCCGCGCCGCGCATCAGGGTGATGGGCCGCAGGGCGGCGCCGAAGAGGCCGAACTGGTCGATGGCGGCGGCCGAGATCATCTGGCCCAGCAGCACGAAGAACACCGCATTGCCCACCCCGAAATGCGGCGCGACGAAGGTGACGGAGAGGACGTAGAAGGCGACGAAGAGCCCGGCAAGGAACAGGTGCCTGGGCTGCTCGGGCAGGCGCGCGATGGCCGAGGGGCCCTGCGTCAGCGCCATCACCAGCACCGCGCCCGCCAGCGCCACGCAGAACAGCACCACCGCCGCCACCGGGGGCGAGCCGATGCGGGCGCCAAGCTGGGCGTTCAGCGCGGCCAGGATCGGGATGCCGATGCCGGCGGCCAGCATGATCATCGCATAGCGCAGGGTGTCGGGCATGGGGGCTCCATCGGCGGATGTGGTGCGCGCAGGATGGCGGGGGATGCGGGCGGGGGCAAGGTGGGGTGAGAGGTTGGCGGGTGAGGGAACTGCGCGAGAGGACGCCTCTTGCCCGCTGAAACCTTCTCTTGCCCGGAACAAGGCGCTTCAGCGCCGCCGGGCAGCGCCCGTCCGCCCCCTCGGGCGGGCGCTTCTCGACCGTTCCGCCTAGAACCACAGTGGGGAGATGCCGCACCATAAAGCGCCTAGAACCCCTGTTGCTCGCCCACCCGGCGGACAGGCGCCGCCCTCTGACAGCAACTTTAGCTGCGAATGAACGAGGGGCGGCCCCTGCGGACCGCCCCTTGGCCTTGGCACCCGAAGCCGCGCTTACAGTGCCTTCTTCAGCGCCTCGGCCAGATCCAGCTTTTCCCAGCTGAAGCCGCCATCGGCATCGGGCTCGCGGCCGAAATGGCCGTAGGCGGCGGTGCGCTGGTAGATTGGGCGGTTCAGCTGCAGATGCTCGCGGATGCCGCGGGGGGTCAGGTCCATGACCTCGGCCACGGCGCGCTCGATCTCGGCCTCGGGTACCTGGCCGGTGCCATAGGTATCGGCATAGATCGCCAGCGGCCGCGCCACGCCGATGGCATAGGCGACCTGGATCACGCAGCGGGTGGCAAGGCCCGCCGCCACCACGTTCTTGGCCAGGTAGCGCGCAGCATAGGCGGCAGATCGGTCGACCTTGGTCGGGTCCTTGCCAGAAAACGCGCCGCCGCCATGCGGGGCGGCGCCGCCATAGGTGTCGACGATGATCTTGCGGCCCGTAAGGCCGGCATCGCCGTCAGGGCCGCCGATCACGAAGGTTCCGGTCGGGTTGACGTGCCATTCCGTGGCTTCGGTCAGCCAGCCGGCGGGGATCACCTCGCGGATATAGGGCTCCACCAGCGCGCGGATATCGTCCGAGGTCTGGCTTTCCAGCGCGTGCTGGGTGGAGAGCACCAGCTGCGTCACCTCGACCGGCTTGCCATTCTCATAGCGCAGCGACAGCTGCGACTTGGCATCGGGGCGCAGCGTGGGCTCGGCGCCCGATTTGCGCGCTTCGGCCAGCCGGCGCAGGATCGCATGGGAATACTGGATCGGCGCCGGCATCAGCTCGGGCGTCTCGTCCACCGCATAGCCGAACATGATGCCCTGGTCGCCGGCGCCATCCCGGTCCACGCCCTGGCTGATATGCGCCGATTGCGCATGCAGCAGGTTCGAGACCTTGAGCGTGTTCCAGTGGAACTCGTCCTGCTCATAGCCGATGTCGCGCACACAGCCGCGCACGATGGCATCGACGCGCTCCATGTACTCGGCAAGCTTGGACTTGTCGGACAGCCCGACCTCACCGCCGACGACGACCTGGTTGGTGGTGGCGAAGGTCTCGCAGGCGACGCGGGCATTCGGCTCCTCGCCGAGGAAGGCGTCTAGCACCGCATCCGAGATACGGTCGCACACCTTGTCGGGGTGCCCCTCCGAGACGCTCTCGGAGGTGAAGATATAGTTCTGCCGGGTCATGGGAAGTGCTCCATTGGGTGAAATTCCCGTCACGCCAGGAAGCCGTTGTGACGGTCGAATGGACCTGCGTAACCCCCTGCCCCGATTGCGTCAATTGCCTATCTGCGGCGAGTTGTAACAAGCCCCAGCAGCAGCAGCGCCAGCAGCACCAGCATTGGGCCATCGCCGCTGCGCGCATAGATCGTGGGCGGATATGCCGCGGGCAGCGGCGCATCGAGAAACCCGTCGCTGTTCAGCGGGACCGAGGCCAGCACCCGCCCCTTCGCGTCGATCACCGCCGAGACGCCGGTATTGGCGACGCGCACCAGCGGCAACCCCTGCTCGATGGCGCGCAGCCGGGCCTGCGCGAGGTGCTGATAGGGGCCGGAGAGGGCGCCGAACCACGCATCGTTGGTGGCCTGCAAGATCCAATCGGCGCGGCCGGGGACGGCGTTCAGGTCTTGCGGGAATACCGCCTCGTAGCAGATCAGCGGCAGGGCGCGGCCAAGCGGACCAAGGTCCAGCAGCGCCGGGCCGGGGCCCGAGGAATAGCCGTTGCCCTGCCGCGCGGCAAAGGCGCCGATGCCGAGGCTTCCCAGCAGATCGCCCGCGGGCATGTATTCGCCGAAGGGGACGAGGTGGTGCTTGTCATAGACCCCTCCCACCGTGCCGCCCGGGCCGATCACCGCGAGGCTGTTGTAGTAGCGCAGCCCCTCGCTGCGCTGGATGCCAAGCACGACAGGGGTGGCGCCCGCCGCCTGCGAGATCAGCTCCAGCACCACGCCCGGGTCGTTCAGCAGCCAGGGCACCGCGGTTTCGGGCCAAAGGATCAGGTCGGGGGAAGGCGTGCCGGGGGCCGGGGCGGCGGCGGTCTGGGCCAGCATCCGTTCGAAGAACATCTCCTGCATCCCGGGCTGCCATTTCAGGTCCTGCGCGGCATTGGGCTGCACGAGGCGGATCTGCACAAGGCGCTCGGGCTGCGGGTCCGGCTGCGCCAACCGCCAGGCGCCGCCGGCCCAGACGGCCGCCAGCAGGACGAGGGCGGCGGCGGAGCCTCGGCGGGGGGCGATGGCCGCCAAGGCCGTGGCGATTGTGGTCAGCAGGCCGAGGCCGAGCGGGCCGATATAGGCCGCCGCCTGCGCCACGGGGGTGCCGATCCAGACATGACCCAGCAGCGCCCAGGGAAAGCCGGTGAGGATGTAGCTGCGCAGGGCATCGGCGGCCGCCAGCGCAATGGCCAGCGCCAGCGCGCGCCGGGTGGGGGTCCGCCCGGCCCAAGCCGCCAGCGCGGCGGCGCCGGCCCAGAACAGCGCCATGCCGAAGGAGATGAGGATCAGCGCGAAGGGGGCCATCCAGCCGTGGCGGGCGACATCCACCAGGAACGGCTCCACAATCCAGAACAGCGCGGCGGCGAAGCAGCCGGCGCCGGCAAACAGGGCCATCACGGCGGCGCGGCCGGGATGCGGCTGCCGCGCCAGCCAGCGGACCAGCAGCGCCAGCACCGGCAGCGCCAGCCACCAGGCGCCAAGCGGCGCCTGCCCTGCGGCGACAAGGGCGCCCAGAACGGCCAGCGCCCCGCGGTCCCGCCACGAAGGGCGCAGCCGCGACCAGAGGCCGGGCACCCTGCCCCCAGCTGCCAAGATCAGATCCCGGCGCCGGGCAGCCGCACCCGCAGCCGCTTGATCCGGCGCGGATCGGCATCGACCACCTCGAACTCGACCCCGCTGTCGGCCTTCACCACCTCGCCGCGCGCCGGGACCCGGCCCAGCAGCATGAAGACGAGGCCGCCCATCGTGTCGACCTCCTCGCCCTCTTCCTCATCGGCGAGGCGGCGGCCCACGGCCAGCTCGAACTCTTCCAGCGGGGCGCGGGCCTGCACCAGCCATTGGCCGGGCTTCTCCTGCGTCCAGAAGCCGCCTTCCTGTTCGTCATGCTCGTCGTCGATGTCGCCGATCACCTGCTCGATCAGGTCCTCGATCGTCACCAGCCCGTCGACGCCGCCATACTCGTCGATCACCAGCGCCATGTGGATCCGGTCCGTCTGCATCTTCTGCAGCAGCACGCCGATGGGCATCGAGGGCGGGGCAAACAGCAAGGGGCGCAGCATCTTGCGCAGGCCGAAGCGGGGGGCCTGGGCATCGAAGCCATATTGCAGTGCAAGGTCCTTGAGGTGGACCAGCCCCAGCGGCGAATCGAGCGTGCCCTTGAACACCGGCATCCGCGAGAAGCCATGTTCGCGGAACACCGCGACCAGATCCTCCTTGGAGATGGTCACCGGCACCGCCACGATTTCGGGCTTGGGAATGGCGATGTCGCCGACCCGCAGCCGCCGCAGGGCGCCAAGGCCCGCGTGATGCGTGGTCTGTCCCTCACCCGGGGCGCCGTCTTCACCCTCAACCTCCTGATCCGCGCCGTTGAAGGCGTTCAGGATTCGTCCGAAAAAGCCGCGAGAGCCATTGCTCTCGGGACTGTCCCCTTGGTCCGGCGCGTCCTGCGCTACCGTAGACCCGTCTGAACCTTCGCCCATCGTTCCTTTCCATCTTGCCGGGCCTGTCCGCGCCGCGGCGCTGCCCAAGCGTCACTTGCGGTCAGTCGTAGGGATTTGCAAGGCCAAGCCCTGCCAGGATCGCAACTTCGGTGCCTTCCATAAGCGAAGCATCGCCGTCGCGCTCATGGTCATAGCCCAGAAGATGCAGGGTTGCGTGAACGATCAGGTGCGTCACATGGTCTGCGATCGGCTTGCCCGCTTCCTTCGCCTCAAGCACGCAGGTGTCCCAGGCGATGGCGATATCCCCCAGCTCCTCGGGCATGTCGGCATCGCCCTCGGGCAGTTCGGGGGTCTCGCCATCGACCTCGGCGCCGCGTTCTTCCGAGGGCCAGGACAGCACGTTCGTCGCCGCCTGCTTGCCACGGAAATCGCCGTTCAGCACGGCGATGCGGGCATCGTCGCAGCCCAGAAGGCTGATCTCGAATTCCGCCGGGTTCAGCCCCAGATGCGCCAGCGTCGCCACCGCCGCACGTTCGGCGAGCGGTGCGAGCCCGAGGGACTCCCACCGCCCGTCTTCGCAGATCGTATCAACCAGATATTCCATCGTCGCGGTCATAGGCCTCGATGATCCGTGCGACAAGGGGATGGCGCACGACGTCCTTGGCGGTGAAGTAGTTGAAGCTGACGCCCTTCACCCCCGCGATGATCCGCTCGGCATCCTTCAGGCCCGAGGGCACCCCGCGCGGCAGGTCGATCTGGCTGCGGTCGCCGGTCACCACCATGCGGCTGCCCTCGCCCAGACGGGTCAGGAACATCTTCATCTGCATCGAAGTGGCGTTCTGCGCCTCGTCCAGCACCACGAAGGCGTTGGACAGGGTGCGCCCGCGCATGAAGGCCAGCGGAGCGATCTCGATCCGCTTTTCCAGCATCAGCTTTTCCATCTGCTTGGGCGGCAGGAAGTCGTTCAGCGCGTCATAGAGCGGCTGCATGTAGGGATCGACCTTCTCCTTCATGTCGCCGGGCAGGAAGCCAAGCCGCTCGCCCGCCTCCACCGCAGGGCGGCTGAGGATGATCTTGTCGACATGGCCGCCGATCAGCATCGTCACGCCGACCGCCACCGCAAGGTAGGTCTTGCCGGTGCCCGCCGGGCCGATCCCGAAGGCCAGTTCGTGCTGGAAGAGGTTGCGCACATAGGCCTTCTGCGCCTCGGTCCGCGGCTCGACCGATTTCTTGCGGGTGCGGATTTCCATGCGGCCGCTGAACATTTCCAGCTGATCCTCGGGGTCTGGCTGCGGCGCGCCGCCGAAATCACCCATGCGGATCATGGCGTCGATATCGCCGGCCTCGACCGGGCGGCCGGTTTCCAGACGTGCGTACAGCTGATGCAGCAGCGCCGCCGCCTGATCGCGCAGCGCGGGCGTTCCGACCACTGCGAGCTGATTGCCGCGCCGGAGGATGTGGACCCCCACCTTGTGTTCGATCTGGGCGAGGTTCCGGTCGAACTGCCCGCACAGGTCGCGCAGGAGGCGGTTGTCGGGGAATTCCAGAAGCGTCTCGTGAACGTCTTCAGGACGGGGCGGGGGGGTCAGCGCGCTGATGCCCAATAACGTCTCCCTTCGGCAGAGGGTTGGTTTGGCAGGTGGTCGGCTTCGGTAGGTTGATGGTGCCAAGCGCGGGCCTGCATGGCAAGCGCCCAGATGAAGATTCGCGCCTTCATAACAAAATCGGCCGCAGGATGGTTCCTGCGGCCGCTATATCGTGATCGGTTGGGCGCTGACCGCTCAGACCGGATCGACGCGCGACTGATAGGGGCCGGTGGAGTAGCCGCCGGTGCCAGCCTTGCCGGTGCAGACCGGGGTCCCGTCGGGAGCGCGCCGCGCGCTCATGTAGCCCTCGGCGCCGTCATCGATGATCCAGTGGTCGCAGCCCTCGGGATCGACCCAGATCCCGGCCTTCAGCTGGCTCAGGTGCTTGGAGTCGACGGCGTTGTCCACGGTCTTGTTCTGCTTGGGCGCATCGCAGGCGGCGAGGGTGCCGGCGGCCGCGAGGATGGTGATGAATTTCAGGACGGTCATGTCACGCTCCTCAGCGGATGCAGAAGATTTCGACGCGGCGGTTCTGCTGCATCCCGGCCGCGGTGGCGTTCGACGCCTTGGGCTGACGCTCGCCGAACCAGGTGATGTCGACCACCCGCGCCCCGGTGCTGCTCGCGACAGCGGCGACCGACTGGGCCCGGCGCTGCGACAGGTTCATGTTGTAGCTGTCGCTGGCGCGGCTGTCGGTATGGCCGGCGATCACGTAGCCCGCGGCCTTGTTCGACGCGAAGAACGATTCGAGCTGCTGGCGGCCGCCGGGAGAGATGGTGGCGCTGTCGGTGGCGAAGAGCTGGTCCGAGGGCATCACGCCGCAGGCTTCGCCGCGGTTGCAGACCGGCAGGCCGCGGCGGTCGATGCGCGCGTCCATGTAGCCTTCCCAGCCGTCGTCCATCACCCAGTGCTCGCAGCCATCGGGATCGACCCAGATCGTCGGCGCATAGCGCTCGCCCTGCACGGCCTGCTGGGCCAGCAATGGCCCGGTCGCCAGTGCAAGGCCGATCCCCGCGACCGCTGCCGCCTTCATGATCCCTTTAACCACTGTTCGCCTCCGCCTTGTTCACCCGCTGCGGCGCGGCATCTGCGCCCCGAGGAGACTGTTCAATTCCCGGGAAGCGTACCATGTCCGTAACCGTTGTGAAGGTAGTTTCACCACAGATTGTGGCCCGATCGGAAACATTGCCCCAGCAGAGGTGAAACTGGCGCACGGATAGATGGAAAAATGCCCCGGACCTACCACATTGCGCTGGTGACGATGCCGCCAAGGGAGTTTGCGCTGCTCTCGGTGATTCTCACCTTTGCAATTGCGCCGCGCCGGGCCTCGCCGCCAGTGACGTGCACGGCGTGCAAATAGTCCGACTTTCCAACCATCTGGCCCGGCTCGCGGCCCGGCTTTTCGAACAGCACCTGCACCTCGCGCCCGACCATGCCCTGCTGCGCCGCGCGCTGTTGCTGCGTCAGCAAAGCCTGCAGCCGCTGCAGCCGCTCATCGGCCTCGGCCAGGGGCACCGGGGGCTTCTCTGCGGCGGGGGTTCCGGGGCGGGCGGAGTAGCGGAAGGAATAGGCCATGCCGTAATCCACCGCCGCCACCAGATCCATCGTCGCCTGGAAATCCGCCTCGGTCTCGCCGGGGAAGCCGACGATGAAATCGCCCGACAGCAGCATGTCGGGCCGGGCGGCGCGGATACGTTCGACCAGCCGCAGGTAGTGCTCGGCGGTGTGCTTGCGGGCCATCGCCTTGAGGATACGGTCGCTGCCCGATTGCACGGGAAGGTGCAGATAGGGCATCAGCTTGGCCTCCTCGCCATGCGCGGCGATCAGGTCGTCGCCCATGTCGTTGGGATGGCTGGTGGTGTAGCGGATCCGCTCCAGCCCGTCGATCCGGGCGAGCGCACGCACCAGTTGCGCGAGGCCCCAGACCCCACCCTGCCCCTCGCCGTGATAGGCGTTGACGTTCTGGCCCAGCAGGGTGATCTCGCGCACGCCCTTGTCCACCAGCCCCTGCGCCTCGGTCAGGATGCGGGCGACGGGGCGGCTGACTTCCGATCCGCGGGTGTAGGGCACCACGCAGAAGGCGCAGAACTTGTCGCAGCCCTCTTGCACCGTCAGGAAGGCGGTGGGGCCGCGGGTGGCGCCCTGCATCCTTGCGGGAAGGTGGTCGAACTTGTCCTCGGCCGGGAACTCGGTATCGACGGGCTTGCCGCCCGCCTCGGCGGCGCGGGCCATCGCCGGCAGCCGGTGGTAGCTTTGCGGGCCGACGACCAGATCGACCAGCGGCATCCGCCGCAGGATCTCGGCCCCCTCGGCCTGCGCGACGCAGCCGGCGACGCCGATCTTCATCCCCGGGTTCGCCACTTTCAGCGGCCGCAGGCGGCCAAGGTCGGAATAGAGCTTCTCGGAGGCCTTCTCGCGGATGTGGCAGGTATTGAGCAGCACCATGTCGGCACCCTCTGCCGTCTCGGTCAGCACATAGCCATCGGCGCCCATCGCCTCGGCCATGCGTTCGCTGTCATAGACGTTCATCTGGCAGCCATAGGTCTTGATGAAGAGCTTCTTCACCGCAGCTTTTGCGTCGCCATCCATGCCGTGCCCTTTCCCGCGCCCGGGCGCGCGCAGATGCGCGCCGGACCGGCGTTGTCTACCGAAATGCCGCCCCTGCCGCAATGCCCGCGCCGGCGCGGTGCGGCAGGGCTTGCATTGCGCGCTGGCCTGCCCGAGTTTGCGGGCGCGGCAACGAATGGACCTGCGCCATGGATTACACCTCTCTCGACGACTTCCTCGTGCGGGGCCGGGGCGCGCTGGCCAAGGGGCCGGTGGCGCTGATCCTGGCCGAGGATCTGGTCGAGGTCGACAGCACCCTGCGCCACCACCTGAAGGCCGGGTTCCGTGCCGTGCTGCTGTTCGCTCCGCCCGAACTGATGCTGCCTGCGGACCTGAACGCGCAGGTGCACCGGATCACCTATCAGGTGAAGGCCGAGGGCGCGCTGATGCGGGCGGTGAACCCGGTGATCGAGGCCTGTCCGCCGACCACATGGCTCTATTACGGCTACAATGCCGAATACCTGTTCCACCCGTTCTGCGAGACCCGCAGCGTGCGCGAGCTGATCGCCTTCCATGCCGAGGAACGGCGCGACGCCATGCTGTGCTATGTCGTCGATCTCTACGCGGGCGATCTGTGGACCCACACCAACGCCGTGGACCTGCAGGGCGCGCTGATGGACCGCACCGGATACTATGCGCTCGCCCGCAAGGACGAGGCCGGCCATCCGCGCGAGCGGCAGCTGGATTTCTACGGCGGCATCCGCTGGCGGTTCGAGGAGCATATCCCCAAGGACCGCCGCCGCATCGACCGCATCGCGCTGTTCCGGGCCCAGCCGGGGCTGCGCCTGCGCGCCGATCACACCTTCAGCCTTCAGGAGTACAACACCTATGCCTGCCCCTGGCACCACAACCTGACGGCTTCGGTCATGTCCTTCCGCACCGCCAAGGCGCTGAAGACCAATCCGGGATCGACCTATGACATCGACAGCTTCAAATGGCACAACTCGGTGCACTTCGACTGGCATTCGCAGCAGTTGATGGAGCTGGGGCTGATGGAGCCCGGCCAGTGGTTCTGAGGCTCAGGTCCGGCGCAGGCGGATCACCACATCGACGCGGGCGATCTCGGCGCCCGGCGGCGCGGCCGGCAGGCGGGTGATCTCCAGCTGGTCGGCGGGGGCATCGGTCAGTGCCGAATTGTCTTCCCAGAAGAAATGCGGGTGATCGTCCATCCGCGTGTCGAAATAGGACCGCGCGCCATCGACGGTGATCTCCTGCATCAGGCCAGCGTCGCAAAAGGCCCGCAGGGTGTTGTAGACCGTCGCCAGCGACACGCCCTCGCCCGCCTCGCGGGCCGCGGCATAAAGGCTCTCGGCCGTGACATGCCGGTCCTCGCCATCGCCCACCAGCAAGGAGGCCAGCGCAACGCGTTGCCGCGTCGGGCGCAGTCCTGCCCGTGCCAGCCATGTGGTTCCGGTTGCGTCGGCTTTGGCCTTCATGCTTGCGCGCTCTTTCCTGTGCTAGCCCCTCATATAAGGGCGGAGTGCCCCACATTTCAAATCCTTTCGCGAAATCGGTACTCTCGTGCCCGCTGCCGCCGCGCGGCGGGGCTATTGCGCCCCCTCCGATGCGGATGGTAGAGGAAAGCGGGTATAGACAAAGAGTTCTGCACGGGGAGACGGGCCGGAATGGCGGATTATCCGACGAGTTTCGACAAGGACGCGCTGCTGAAATGTGCGCGGGGCGAGTTGTTCGGCCCCGGCAATGCGCAGCTTCCCGAACCGCCGATGCTGATGATGGACCGCATCACCGACATTTCCGCCGATGGCGGCGCGCATGGCAAGGGCCATGTCGTTGCCGAGTTCGACATCCGCCCCGACCTGTGGTTCTTCAAGTGCCACTTCCCCGGCAACCCGGTGATGCCCGGCTGCCTTGGCCTCGATGGCCTGTGGCAGCTGACCGGCTTCAACCTTGGCTGGCGTGGCTGGCAGGGCCAGGGCTTTGCGCTTGGCGTTGGCGAAGTGAAGCTGAGCGGGATGGTCACCCCCGCCCGCACGATGATCACCTACCGCGTCGACTTCACCCGCGTCATCGACCGCCGCCTGAAGATGGGCGTTGCCGATGGCCGCGTGGAGTCGGATGGCGAGATCATCTATCAGGTCAAGGACATGAAGGTCGGTCTGGCTGCCCCGGCAGCCTGATCCCCCCAAGCTAAGGAGAGCCGCCATGCGCCGCGTCGTCGTCACAGGCCTCGGTATCGTTTCATCCATCGGCAATAACGCGGAGGAGGTTCTGGCCTCGCTGAAGGCCGGCCGCTCCGGCATCACCGCCAATGCCGACATGGCAGAGCGCGGCTTTCGCAGCCAGGTTGCGGGGGCGGTGAACATCGACCTCGCCGCGCATGTCGACAAGCGCGCGCTGCGCTTCATGGGGCCGGGCGCGGCCTATGCCCATATCGCCATGACCCAAGCCATTGCCGATGCCGGGCTGACCGAGGCCGAGGTGTCGAACCCGCGCACCGGGCTTGTCGCCGGTTCGGGCGGGCCGTCGACCTCGTCGATGTTCGCGGCGCATCAGATCGTGCTGACGCAAGGCGCGCCCAAGCGGATCGGGCCCTTCGCGGTGCCCAAATGCATGTCCTCGACCATCTCGGCGAACCTCTCGACAGCGTTCAAGATCAAGGGCATCAACTACTCGATCACCTCGGCCTGTTCGACTTCGCTGCATTGCATCGGCAACGCGAGCGAGCAGATCATGATGGGCAAGCAGGACGTGATGTTCGCCGGCGGCGCCGAGGAACTGGACTGGACGCTGTCCTGCCTCTTCGACGCGATGGGCGCGATGTCGTCCAAGTACAACGACCGCCCGGCGCAGGCCTCGCGTGCCTTCGATGCGGCCCGCGATGGCTTCGTGATCGCGGGCGGCGGCGGGATCCTGGTGCTGGAGGAACTCGAGCACGCCAAGGCCCGCGGCGCGAAGATCTACGCCGAGGTCACCGGCTATGCCGCCACCTCCGACGGGCATGACATGGTCGCCCCCTCGGGCGAGGGCGGCGAGCGGGCGATGCGGCTGGCGCTGCAATCGCTGAGCCCCGACCGCAAGGTCGGCTACATCAACGCCCACGGCACCTCCACCCCCGTCGGCGATGTCGGCGAGGTCGAGGCGGTGCGCCGGGTCTTTGGCCGCGGCACCACCCCGCCGATCAGCTCCACCAAATCCATGACCGGCCACAGCCAGGGCGCCACCGGCGCGCAGGAGGCGATCTATTGCTTGCTGATGCTGCAGAACGATTTCATCGCGCCCTCGATCAACGTGGAGACGCTCGACCCGGCGATTGACCCGGCCGAGATCGCGACCGCCCGCGTCGATAACGCTGGCCTTGATACGGTGATGACCAACAGCTTCGGCTTTGGCGGCACCAATGGCTCGATGCTGCTGTCGAAATACCTGGGGTGAACTGACATGGCCGATCTGATGACGGGCAAACGCGGGCTGGTGATGGGCGTCGCGAACGAACGCTCCATCGCCTGGGGCATCGCGCAGGCACTGGCCGCCGAGGGGGCAGAGCTGGCCTTCACCTATCAGGGCGAAGCCTTTGGCAAACGGGTGGAGCCGCTGGCGGCCTCGCTCGGGTCCAAGCTGCTGATCGACGCCGATGTGATGAACGACGACAGCCTCGATGCGGCGTTTGCACTGCTCGCCTCCGAATGGGGCAGTATCGACTTCCTCGTCCATGCCATCGCGTTTTCCGACAAGACCGAGCTGACGGGCCGGTTCATCCACACCAGCCGCGAGAACTTCAAGACCTCGCTGACCATCTCGTGCTTCTCGTTCATCGACGTGGCGCGCAGGGCGGCGGCGATCATGCCGAATGGCGGCAGCCTGATCACCCTGACCTATCAGGGCTCGAACCGGGTGACGCCGTTCTACAACGTGATGGGCGTGGCCAAGGCCGCGCTGGAATCCTCGGTGCGTTACCTCGCCAACGACCTTGGCCCCGACAAGATCCGCGTCAACGCGATCAGCCCCGGCCCGATGAAGACGCTGGCGGGCGCAGCCATCGGCGGCGCCCGCAAGACCTTCCGCCATACCGAGGCGAACGCCCCCCTGCGCGCCAATGCGACGCTGGAGGCGATCGGCGGCACGGCGGTCTATCTGGCCTCGGAGTACGGCGCCTGCACCACGGGCGAGATCATCCTGGTGGACAGCGGCTACCATGTGCTGGGGATGCCGCAGTCGGAGCATCTGTAAGGCGTAAGGGCTGAAGGGGCTTCACCTTTCCGTCAGTCGACTGGCGGCGCGGACCCTGCGGCATATCATTGCCGCATGACAATGCCCCTCCTCTCGCGCCGCGCCTTTGCGCTCTCTGCCGCCGCGCTGCTGGCGGCCCCTGCCCTGCATGCGCAGCCTGCCGGGCGCTTTGCCCGCAGCCTTGCCGCCGCGCGCGAGCTGGAGCAGCTGCACAGCCTCTGCATCGCGCATAATGGTAAGACCGTGCTGGCCGAGGCGATCCGCGGCCCCGCGCCGGGCCAGGCGGTCAATGTCAAATCCGTGTCGAAGACGCTGGTCGCCTCGCTGACTGGCTCCGTGATCGGCACCGGCGCGATCTCCGGCCCGGGCGCCCGCCTCGGCGATCTTGCCCCCGGGCTGATCCCGAGCGGGGCTGATCCCCGGGTTGCGGACCTCACGGTGGCCGACCTGCTGACCATGCAGGCCGGGCTGGAGCGGACCTCGGGCCCCAACTACGGCGCCTGGGTCAGCAGCCGCAACTGGGTGGCCGACGCGCTGGCGCGGCCGATGGTCGGGCGGCCGGGAGACGGGATGCTCTACTCCACCGGCAGCTATCACATCCTCGGCGCGCTGCTGTCCGAGGTGACGGGCGAGAGCCTGCTGACGCTGGCGCGGCGGCATATCGGCGAGCCCTTGGGCGTGCGCATCGACGGCTGGACCCGCGATCCGCAGGGCCGCTACATGGGCGGCAACAACATGGCGCTGTCACCGCGGGCGATGCTGGCCTTTGGCGAGGCGTATCGCACCGGGGGCATGGGGCCCGAGGGGCGGCTGGTGCCCGAGGATTGGGTCAGCGCCTCCTGGCAGCCCCGCACACGCTCGGCCTTCTCGGGCGACGATTACGGCTATGGCTGGTTCCTGTTCGAGGCCGCTGGCGCCCGCGTCGCCTATGCGCGCGGCTATGGCGGGCAGATGATCTATGTGGTGCCGGACCACGCGCTGACCGTCGCCATCACCTCGGATGAAACCCAGCCCGCCCGCAGCGAGGGCCATGCCGGCGCGCTGAAGCGGCTGCTGGCCGAGGTGATCCTGCCCGAGGCAGCCTAGCCGTCCTTGCGCTGCGCATCGCAGCTGTCCACCTTAGCGCGGAAGCCCTCGGCATCGCCGAAATCGCAGAACCCGTCATAATGGGCGTGCGGATCGCTGGCATGGCGCGCGTGCTTGATCGGGCACCAATGCGCCTCGGTCCGCCCGGCAATCTCGCGCACATAAGAGATCAGCCCGTTTGCATAGCCGCAATAGACGCAGTTCAGCTTTTGCAGCCCGTTGAGATAGGCCAGCATGTGCCGGTCGATGATGATGTGATCGGCGCGGCGCACCTTGGGGATGCCGTAGACCGGAAAACACACCGCCTGATAGAGGCTCACGAACAGGTCGAGCAGCGCGAAGGGCACGATCAGCGCATAGATGAACGGTGCCGTCACCACCACCGACAGTCGCGCCCGCCCGATATAGCCCGCCAGCCCCTCGCGCAGTTCGCGGTGCCGCTGCCGGGCGCCTGCCTCGAACACCGCGCGGCCATGCTCGATGCGATAGCGCCAGGTCTCGCGGCGCTCTTCTATCTCCGCCTCCAGCGCCTGACGCAGCTCGGCGATGCGGCTGCGCAACTGGTCGAGTTCTGTGGTCATCGGCTCGCTCCCGCGAATAGGATTGCGCGGGAAGGTAAGCACGCGCGCAGGCCCGGGCCAAGCGCTGATGCCGCCGCGCCGCCCCCTTCCCCCCGCTGCGGCCCTGTGCCAGTCTGCCGGCCGGAGGATCCCCGATGCCGATCAAGACCTGCGTTTTCGACGCCTATGGCACGCTGTTCGACGTGGCCGCCGCCGCAAGGCGCGCGGCGCAGGAGCCGGGGGGCGAGGCGCTTGCCCAGCACTGGCCGCGCCTGGCCGAGGACTGGCGCCGCAAGCAGCTGGAATATACCTGGCTGCGCAGCCTGATGGGCCTGCACGCCGATTTCCGCACCGTCACCGCCGAGGCGCTGGACTGGGCGCTTGAGGCTTCAGGGCTGCCGGCTGCCCTGCACGGCCGCCTCATGGCGCTCTATGACCAACTCGACGCCTATCCCGAGGTGCCGGCAATGCTGGCGGCGCTGAAGGCGCGCGGCTTCGCCACCGCGATCCTGTCCAACGGCTCGCCCGCGATGCTGGCGGGTGCGGTCGGCCATGCCGGGATCGGCGATCTGCTGGACGATTGCCTGTCGGTCGAGGCGGTCGGCATCTTCAAGCCCGATCCCCGCATCTATGCGCTGGCGACCGCCCGGTTTGGCTGCGCGCCCGCCGAGGTGCTGTTCATCTCGTCAAATGGCTGGGACGTGGCGGGCGCCGGTAGCTTTGGCTTCACCACTCTTTGGGTAAACCGGGGAGGGCTGCCGCAAGACCGGCTGCCACACCGTCCTGACCACATGCTGCCGGACCTGACCGGCCTGCCCGCCCTGCTGGAGACGCCATGACCCTTGCCCATTTCACCACCTCCGACGGCCTCAGCCTGGCCTATGACGACCGCGGCACCGGCCTGCCGCTGCTGTGCCTGCCGGGCCTGACGCGCAACATGGACGATTTCGACACGCTGGTCGGGCCGCTGGCGGGGCGCTGCCGCCTGATCCGGATGGACTACCGGGGCCGCGGCCGCTCCGACTACGACCCGGATTTCAACAATTACAACCTGCTGCGCGAGGCGCATGACGTGGTGGAACTGCTGGACCACCTGGGGCTCGCGCAGGTGACCATGCTCGGCACCTCGCGCGGGGGGCTGATCGCCATGGCGCTGGCGGCGGGATTTCCGCAGCGCCTGACGGGGGTGATCCTGAACGATATCGGGCCGGTGGTCGGCGATGCCGGGCTGGCGCGGATCATGGGCTATGTCGGCAAGGTGCCGCCCTATCCGACGCTGGACGCGATGGCCGAGGCGATGGTGCGGACCGCCGTCGGGGAATTTCCGGGCGTGCCGCAGGAGGTCTGGCGCAGGCATGTGGCGCATTGGTTCGAGGAGCAGCCCGAGGGCGGGCTCGCCCTGCGCTACGACCCGGCCCTGCACAAGGCGCTGCTGGCGCAGGCCGCGACCGGGGCGCTGCAGGACATGTGGGTGTTCTTCGACGCGCTGAAGCAATTCCCGCTGGCGGTGATCCGCGGCGCCAACTCCGACATCCTCTCGGCCGAGACGCTGGCCGAGATGCGCCGCCGCCACCCGGTGATGATGGCCGCCGAGATCGCCGACCGCGGCCATGTGCCCTTCCTCGACGAACCAGAGGCGCTGGCGCTGATCAACGCCTTCCTCGACTCCCTGCCCAAAGGATCCCCCGCATGACCGACATCGCCCGCATCGAGGCCGCCGCCGCGCGGATGGCGGGGCATATCCGCCGCACGCCGCTGCTCTCCTCGCCCTTCGTCGATGCGATTGCCGGGCGGCGGGTGTTGGTGAAGGCCGAATGCCTGCAGCACACCGGCTCGTTCAAGGCCCGCGGCGGCTGGTCGGCCCTGTCGGCGCTGACGCCCGAGGCGCGGGCGCGGGGCGTGATCGCCTATTCCTCGGGCAACCATGCGCAGGGCGTGGCGGCGGCGGCGGCGGCCTTCGGCGCGCCAGCGGTCATCGTGATGCCCGCCGATGCGCCGCGGCTGAAGATCGACAACACCCGCACCCTGGGGGCCGAGGTGGTGCTCTACGACCGTGCGACCGAGGACCGCGACGCCATCGGCGCGGCGCTGGCGACGGAACGCGGCCTGACGCTGATCCGCCCCTATGACGATGCCGAGGTGATCGCCGGCCAAGGCACCTGCGGGCTGGAGATTGCCGAGCAGGCGCTCGAGGCAGGCGTGACCGATGCCGATGTGCTGACCTGCTGCGGAGGCGGCGGGCTGACCGCCGGGGTTGCGCTGGCGCTGGAGGCACGGGCGCCGGGGCTGCGCGCCCGGCCAGCGGAACCTGCGGGCTTCGACGATACCGCCCGCTCGCTGGCGGCGGGCCGGGTCCTGCGCAACGCGGCGCTCTCGGGCTCGATCTGCGACGCCATCGTCACGCCGGAGCCCGGCGCGCTGACCTTCCCGATCCTGCAAAGGCTCTGCGGCCCCGGGCTGGTGGTCAGCGATGACGAAGCGCTGCGGGCCATGGCGGTGGCCTTCTCCCGGCTGAAGATCGTGCTGGAGCCGGGCGGCGCGGTGGCGCTGGCGGCCGCCCTGTTCCGCCGGGATGAGATCGAGGGCGACGCGGTGATCTGCATCGCCTCGGGCGGGAACGTGGATGGCGCGCTGTTCAGCGAGGCGCTGGCGCGGTTCGGGACCGGGGATTGAGCGCGGGGGGTGTCGAATTTCCGACATCTCGCGGTGACAGAGGGCTAAGGAAGCGCGGTCAACTTCCACATTTGCAACATCTGCCGCGTTGTGCGGGGAAAGCCGGGAGCCACACATGCCGACCTGCGATCTGGGCGACGTGCAGATCAACTGGCGCGAGGATGGCGACCCCGCCGGCGCGCCGGTGGTGTTTGCTCATGCGCTTGGCACCGACCTGCGGCTCTGGGATGCGGTGATCCCGCTGCTGCCGCCCCAGCTGCGCCTGATCCGCTACGACCTGCGCGGCCACGGCCAAAGCAGTGTGCAGCCCGCGCCCTATGCGATGGGCGCGCTGATCCGCGATGCCGAACGGCTGATGGACAGTATCGGCGCAAGGGATGCGGTCTTCGTCGGCCTCTCCCTCGGCGGGCTGGTGGCGCAGGGACTTGCGGTCAAGCGGCTGGACCTGGTGCGCGGGATGGTGCTGTCGAACACCGCGGTGAAGATCGCCACCCAGGCGATCTGGCAGGACCGGATTGACGCCGTCCGCGCAGGCGGCATGGACGCGCTGGCCGAGGCGCAGATCGCCCGCTGGTTCCCGCCGCGTTTCCGCACCAGCCCCGAGGCGCTGCTGTGGCGGGATCGCCTGCGTGCCACCCCCATCGAGGGCTATGCCGGGGCCTGCGCCGCCATCGCTGGCACCGATTTCATCACCCCCACATCCGGCCTGACCCTGCCGACCCTCGTGATCGCCGGGACCGAGGACGGCTCGACCCCGCCCGACCTGGTACGCGAGACGGCGGGCCTAATCCGCGGCGCCCGCTTCGCGCTGATCCGCGGCGCGGGGCATGTGCCGCCGGTGGACAAACCCGCGGAATGGGCGGCGCTGCTCGCCCGGTTTCTGGAGGAGATCGCCCATGCCTGAACCCGCATCTGACCCCCTGCGCATCATCCTCGTCCACGGCGCCTGGAGCCGCGCCAGCACCTGGGGCGAGGTGCCGGCCCGCCTTGGCGCCCTCGGCCACACCGTCATCGCCCCCGACCTGCCCGGCCATGGCGACGACCCCGCCGATCCCGCCACCATCACCCTCGCCGACTACGCCGCCCGCCTCGCCGACATCCTGCGCGCCGGCCCCCCGGCCCTGCTGGTCGGCCATTCGATGGGCGGCATGGCCATCTCTGCCGCCGCCGAGCTTGCGCCGGGCCATGTCACCCGACTGGTCTATCTCTGCGCCTTCCTGCCGCAGGATGGCGAGAGCCTGCTGGACCTGATGAAGCGCCAGCCGCCCACCATCCGCCCCGCCGTCCGCCCTGGCCCCCTGCCCGGCACCACGCTGCTGGATGAAAGCGCGGCCCTGCCGCTGCTGGCGCAAGACGCCTCCCCAACGGCCCAGGCGGCCCTCGCCGCCGCCATCGGCCCGCAACCGAACCGCCCGCAGACCGACCGCATCCACCTGACCCCCGGCAATTTCGGCCGCCTGCCCCGCGCCTACATCCTGTGCGAGGCGGACCGCACCATCACCCCCGCCCTGCAACGGGACATGATCGCGGCCAGCCCCTGCGACCCGGTCCTGTCCCTGCCCACCGGCCATTTCCCCCAGCTCAGCGCCCCGGACCGGCTGGCGCGGCTGCTGGCCGATCTGGCGATCCTCTGACGCGGGCAATCTGCCGCGCCCTGGCGGCATCCTGGTGCATCCCCCTTTGACGCGGCCCGCCAAACCCGCTCTACCTTACGCGCAGCCGCCCCCGGAGCCCCCCATGCAGCCGCGCCTCGCCCTGACCTTCATCCTGCTGACCGTCGCCATCGACTCCATCGGCATCGGCCTGATCTTCCCGGTGATGCCCGACCTGCTGGAAGAGGTGACGGGCGGCACCGTCGCCAATGCCGCGCTCTGGGGCGGGGTGCTGGCCACCGCCTATGCGGCGATGCAGTTCGTCTTCGGGCCCATCGTCGGCAACCTGTCCGACCGCTACGGCCGACGCCCGGTGCTGCTCTCGGCGCTGGCGGTGATGACGCTGGATTACCTGCTGATGTCGGTGGCGCACACCGTCTGGCTGCTGCTGATCGGCCGCACCATCGCCGGGATCACGGCGGCAACCCATGCCGCGGCGGGCGCCTATATCGCCGATATCTCGGCGCCCGAGGAGCGGGCGAAGAACTTCGGCCTGATCGGCGCCGCCTTCGGGGTGGGCTTCGTCGCCGGCCCGCTGATCGGCGGGCTGCTGGCGACCTTCGACACCCGCGCGCCCTTCTATGCCGCGGCAGCGATGGCTGCGGCGAACCTCGCCCTTGGCTGGTTCGTGCTGCCCGAGACGGTGACCGACGCGATCCGCCGCCCCTTCTCCTGGGCGCGCGCCAACCCGCTCGCCGCCTTCCGCGCCATCGGCAAGCTGCCGGGGCTGCGGCGAATGCTGCTGGTGCTCTTCGTCTATTCGGTGGGCTTCCATGTCTATCCGGTGATCTGGTCCTTCTACGGCAAGGCCCGCTTCGGCTGGGACAGCTGGATGATCGGCCTCTCGCTCGCCGCATTCGGCCTCTGCATGGCGCTGGTGCAGGCGCTGCTGGTCGGCCCGGCAATCCGAAGGTTCGGGGACCGCGGCGCGGTTATCTGGGGGATGGCGGCCGAGCTGGTCACCTTCCTCTTCTACGGCTTCGTCACCTCGGGCGCCCTCGCCCTGATCTTCACCCCGGTGGCGGCGCTTGGCGGCATCGTCATGCCAGCGCTGCAGGCGACCATGTCCCGCGCCGCCCCCGCCGACCAGCAGGGCGAGCTGCAGGGCGTGCTGGCCAGCATCGGCGCCGTGGCGATGATCACCTCGCCGCTGATCATGACCGCCACCTTCGGCCTCTTCACCCGGCCCGGGGCCGCAATCCATGCCCCCGGCGCGCCGTTCCTGCTCTCCGCCGTCCTGATGGTCGTTTGCGTGATCCTGCTTGTCGCCCGCCCACAAGACCCCGTCCCCGCCTGACACCTAACCTCGAAGCACTTCCCGCTTCTTGCTGGGAAAAATATCCTGCGGGGGTCCGGGGGCGCAAAGCCCCCGGCGTTCGCCAAGAAGGAGCCCGCCCATGAAGCTCAAGGACCTCGAGATCTTCGTCGTCGCGCCCCCCGCCCCCGGCTGGGGTGGGCGCTACTGGATCTTCCCGAAGATCACCACCGATGACGGCATTACCGGCTATGGCGAGTGCTACGCCTCCACCGTCGGCCCCAAGGCGATGGTCGCGGTGATCGAGGATGTGTTCGCGCGGCACATGCAGGGCTCCTCGCCCGAGGATGTCGAGATGATGTTCCGCCGCGCCTATTCCTCGGGCTTCACCCAGCGGCCCGACCCCACGGTGATCGGCGCCTTTTCGGGGCTGGAGATCGCCTGCTGGGACATCCTCGGCAAGGCGCGGAACCGCCCGGTCTGGGCGCTTCTGGGCGGCTGCGTGAACCCGCGGCTGCGCAGCTACACCTACCTCTATCCCGGCCCGGACGATGACCCCTCGACCTTCTGGGTCGATGCCGATGCCACAGCCGAGGCCGCGGCGCGGGCCGTCGCGCAGGGCTTCACCGCGGTGAAGTTCGACCCCGCCGGCCCCTACACGATCCGCGGGGGGCATGAGCCGGCCTTTTCCGACATCACCCGCTCGGCCGAGTTCTGCGCGAAGATACGCCAGGCAGTCGGCGACCGCGCCGACCTTCTGTTCGGCACCCACGGCCAGTTCAGCGTGGCCGGCGCCATCCGCATGGGTCAGGCGATCGAGGCCTACAAGCCGCTGTGGTACGAAGAGCCGATCCCGCCCGATGCCACGCTCGACCTTGCCGAGGTCGCCCGCGCCGTCCGCGTGCCCATCGCCACCGGCGAGCGGCTGACCACCAAGGCCGAGTTCGCCGCCGTGCTGCGCGCCGGGGCCGCCCGCATCCTGCAGCCCGCGCTCGGCCGCGCCGGCGGCATCTGGGAGGGCAAGAAGATCGCCGCCATCGCCGAGGTCTTCACCGCGCAGCTCGCCCCGCATCTCTATGCCGGGCCGGTGGAATGGGCGGCGAACCTCCACCTCGGCGCCTCGATCCCCAACCTGTTGATGGTGGAAACCATCGAGACCGGCGGCGCCTTCCACATGGCGCTGACGGGCAATACCCTGCAGTGGGAGGATGGCTATGTCACCGCCCCCACCGGCCCCGGCCTTGGCATCGAATTCAACGAGGACCTCGCCCGCGCCCATCCCTATGACGGCACCCGCCTGCACCTCGAGATGCAGGAGGCCCCCTGCGACTATCGCCGCCCCAACCGTTTCGAGGGCGGCGCGCCCCGCACCAGAGAGCCCGCATGACCGACATGTCGCAAGGTGCCGCCTACCTGAACGGCGAATACATGCCCTTGGCCGAGGCGAAGATCCCCGTCACCCATTGGGGCTATCGCCGCTCCGACGCCACCTATGACGTGGTCGGCGTCCGGGACGGCGCCTTCTTCCGGCTGGAGGATCACATCGCCCGCTTCCGCGCCTCGATGACCCGCCTGCGCATGGCGCCGCCGGAAAGCGACGACCAGATCCGCGCCATCCTGCACCGCGTCGTGGCGCTGTCGGGCCTGCGCGATGCCTATGTGGCGATGGACTGCCTGCGCGCCAGCCCTCCCCCCGGCGCCCCGCGCCACCCCGCCTACGCGCCAAGCTACATCATGTGCTACGCGGTCCCCTGGGTCTGGGTCGCCAGCCCCGAGATGATAGACCGCGGGATGCACCTGATGATCCCCCGCGTGCGCCGAATCCCCCCCGAAAGCTTCGATCCGCGGGTGAAGAACTTCCACTGGGGCGACCTGACCGAGGGCCAGTTCGAGGCGCTGGACGCCGGCGCCGATTTCGCCGTGCTGCTGGACGCTGACGGCAACGTGACCGAGGGGCCGGGCTTCAACGTCTTCTGCATCACCGGGGGCGTCGTCGCCACCCCCGCCACCGGCGCGCTGGACGGCATCACCCGCGCCTCGGTGATGGAGCTCTGCGCCGAGCTTGGCCTGCCGCTGGAGGTGCGCGCCATCCCGGCAGAGGAATTCCGCGCCGCCGATGAGATCTTCGGCTGCACCACCGCAGGCGGGATCATGCCCGCGTCCCGCATCGACGGCCGCCAGATGGGCAATGACAGGCCGGGGCAGATCTCCACCACGCTCAAGGACCTGTTCTGGGCGAAACGCGCGACCGGCTGGCACGCAACGCCGGTGGACTACGCTCGCTGAGTCGGCGCCCAGACCCGTCAAGCCAACTAAAAGTGTACCAACCGGTTTGTTTCAGCCCTGTCGGCGAGCGTGAGCGCAGGCTGCAAGATGCCGCGCATGGCGCCCCGCAGCCCCCTCGCGCGGGCCGAATGCGCTGGAACCCCACCCCCCACCCGACGTTAGTGCCCCGACGTCGGCGACTGCTCGAGCATTGCGGCCCCGGCGCAGAAAAAACGAACCGGAGACAGTCATGACCCATTCCAAGTACGCGCTTCCCCTTCTCGCCGCCCTCGGCACTACCGCGGCGCTTCCCGCCCTCGCCGGTGGCCTGACCGAGCCGGTCTATGAACCCGCCCCCGTCTACGCCCCCGCCCCTGTTGCCGCCCCGTCGAACTGGGCCGGCGGCTATGCCGGTGTGGTTCTTGGCTATGCCGAGGATAACGTCGATATCACCGACGATCTGGGCGTCTCGCCCGATGACCAGCCGAACCCGAAGGGCGGCCTTGCCGGCCTGACCGGCGGTTACAACTTCCAGTCGGGCAACTGGGTCTACGGTGTCGAGGCCGACATCGCCGCGACCGACCTGAGCGATACCGGCACCTTCGACGCCTCGGCCGACGAGTATGACGTCGACATCAATTCGATGGCGACCCTGCGCGGCCGCGTCGGCTATGACATGGGCCGCTGGATGCCCTATGCCACCGTCGGCTTTGCCGCGGCGGATGCCGAATATTCGTTCGACAGCGTTGCCGGCTCGGTCAGCGACGACAATACCATGACCGGCTACTCTGCCGGTGTCGGCGCCGAATACGCGATCAACGACAACTGGTCGGCGAAGGGTGAGTATCTTTACACCAACCTCGAAGGCCGCTTCAAAACCGACGGCGCTGGCCCGAGCGCCGATGTGGACCACGAAATCCACGCCCTGCGCGCCGGCCTGAACTACCGTTTCTGATCACGCGGCCCGCGTGAAAGACAGGAAGGCGGCCCCGATGCGGGCCGCCTTTCGCTCCCCAATGACAATACCTTGGCCGCCCCCCGCAAAGCGCGCGGTGTGAGTGGCTGATCCCCAGTCACGCCCCATCCGCTTTCGCCTTTTCAAAATATCCTCGGGGGGCGCGGGGGGCAGAAGGCCCCCCGCCTTCTTTCGTTTCATGCGGGGCAGAAGGCCCCCCGCCTCTTCGTTTCATGTGGGGCACACGGCCCCCCGGCTTCGCCCGCCAGGGAAACGGCCTCAACAGTCCAGCTCCAGCCGCACCTCCCCGGTATCGCCCGGCAGTCCGGTGACCGCGCTGCCCGGGATCACGCGGCAGCCGGTCGTGCGCTCTGCCGCCTCGACCATCAGCGCGGGAACCGGCGCGCGGGCGCGGCGCGAGAGGTGTCCCAGGCGGATCACCTCGGCCCGGTCCTGCTTGTGGAACACCACGAAATCGATGCCAGACAGGGTGATGTCATGCCGCTGCGCGCCGACAAACTGCGGGGCGGGAGAGGCGCAGGCAGCGAGACCAAGGCAAAGGAGGGCAATCTGGCGCATGGGGTCGAGGATGCCGGATCAAGGTTAAGGTAAGTTTAACGCGCCCCGTCCACCTCTTTTTGCAAATGCGGCATCAGCACGGAACCTGTCATCGACGAGCCGCGTTGGGCGGCAGATGAAGATTAACAGGAGACCGGAATGATCCGCTTTGCCCTCGCCTTTCTGACCCTCACCAGCCTTGCCGCCTGCGAAACCATCCAGGGCGCCGGCCAGGATATCGAGAATACCGGCGAAGCCATCTCGTCGGAAGCCGCGCAGACCCAGGCGCAGATGTAAGCTTCGGGCTCCTCGCAAGCCCTTGGCACTCAATGTAAAACGGGCGGCCCGCAAGGACCGCCCGTTTTGCTGTTCTGGTCTCAGGCACGCCGCGGCGGCCAGTCCGGGTCCTTGCGCTTGATGTAGCGCGCGTTCCAGATCCCGGCCGGAACGCCGATGATGACACCAAGCGCGGCACCCAGGACGAAGGGGCTCCAGCCGATCCAGCCGAGGCTGAGGCCGGCGATGACCACGACGCCGCCGACGCAGGCGACCCAGAGGGTGACGAGGAAGGTCCGCAGAGGGGGAAGCATGGCATTCTCCTTGCAAGATGAGGGGGTGCGGGACGATGTTCGCGCGATGGGAGGAAACGCGCGCGCCAGCCGCAGGGTTCCGCCAGGGATGCCGATGGCTATGGAAACCATATGGCTCCCATACATACGCCATACATACGATTCAGCGGCGCGTCGCGGCCGGGCCCATCCGGGCGGCAATACCCGGCACGAGGTCCAGCGCGACGCCCGCCACGACGGCGGCCAGCGCGAAGGGCGTGGGGCCATAATGCCCCAGCGACATCGCCGCGGCGGCATAGGCACCGCCTGCGCAGAGCATCACCAGCGGGCAGAGGAGGATCCGCAAAGGGTCGGGGCCCTCGGCAGCGGGGCGGCGGGGGCGATAGGTTGGAGGGAGGGACTGGGGCATGGCGGCAACTCCGGGGGAAGGGGCTGCCATGAAAAACCGCCAGCCGGGCGGAATGTTCCGGGACACCTTCCCCGCCGCTTCGCGCCTTCCCTTCGCCGCAAAACCCGTTAGCTTGCGGCCATGCTGCGCATCACCGACACCATTGCCCTGGCCGACTGGGAGCTGTCCGAGTCCTTCACCCGCTCGCAAGGTCCGGGCGGGCAGAATGTGAACAAGGTCGAGACGGCGGTGGAGCTGCGCTTCGAGGCGGAGCGCAGCCCGCATCTGCCCGGGCCGGTGAAGACAAGGCTGAAGCGGCTGGCGGGGCGGCGCTGGACCACCGACGGCGCCATCGTGATCCGGGCCGAGGAGACGCGCAGTCAGGCGCGCAACCGGGAACTGGCGCGCGAGCGGCTGGTTGACCTGGTCCGCGAGGCGCTGGTGGCGCCCAAGCGGCGGATCGCGACCAAGCCCACCTTGGGCAGCAAGCGACGACGGCTGGCGGCCAAGGCGGTGCGCGGCGAGGTGAAGTCGCTGAGGGGGAAGATCGATGACACGGAATAATCTGATGGAGCGGCGCGCGCGGCTGCTGGGGCCGAATGTGCCGACCTTCTATGATGACCCCGTGCATGTGGTGCGGGGGGAAGGCGTCTGGCTGTGGGATGCCGAGGGGCGGCGCTACCTCGATTGCTACAACAACGTCCCGCATGTGGGGCACTGCCACCCGAAGGTGGTGGAGGCGATGGCCCGGCAGGCGGCGGTGCTGAACACCCATACCCGCTATCTGCACGAGGGCATTCTGGAGTATGGCGAGCGGCTGGTGGCCAGGCTGGGCCATGACCTGCAGCAGATCATCATGGTCTGCACCGGGTCCGAGGCCAATGACATCGCGCTGCGCATGGCGCAGGCGGTGACGGGGCACACGGGCGTCATCGCCACCGACAACACCTATCACGGCAACACCGCGGCGGTCAGCCACCTGTCCACGCGGCGCCCGCCGATCGGCGGCTACCCCAGCCATGTGCGGCGGGTGCCCGCGCCGGATGGGCTGCTGCCGCTGGGGGGCAGTGCCGAGGCGCAGTCGGTGGCTTTCGCCGCCAATGTCTCGCGCGCCATCGAGGAGCTGCAGGCGGCGGGGCATGGCTTTGCCGGGTTGATGCTCTGCCCGGTCTTCGCCAATGAGGGGATGCCGGATGTGGGGCCGGGCTTTCTGGCCCCGACGGTGGAGGTGGTACGCCGCGCTGGGGGGCTGATCCTGTGCGACGAGGTGCAGCCGGGGTTCGGCCGCACCGGCAGCCATTTCTGGGGGCATGAATGGCTCGGTTTCGCACCCGATGTGGTGACGATGGGCAAGCCGATGGGCAATGGCCATCCCGTCGCCGCGGTGGTGACACGCCCCGACGTGATGGCGGCCTTCCGCAACGCGTTCGGCTATTTCAACACCTTCGGCGGCAACCCGGTCAGTTGCGCGGCGGCGCTGGCGGTGCTGGAGGTGATCGAGGAGGAAGGGCTGGTGCAGAACGCGCGTGACGTGGGCGCCTACACTCTGGGCCTGATGAAGGGGCTGCGGCATCCGCTGATCCATGACGTGCGGGGCCTTGGCCTGTTCTTCGCGGTGGAGTTTGCCACAGGCGGACGGCCGGCGCCCGAATTCTGCGGGCAGGTGGTGGAGCGGACGCGCGAGCGGGGCGTGTTGCTGGGCCGGGTCGGGCGGCAGCAGCATATCCTGAAGCTGCGCCCGCCGATGCCGTTCAGCCGCGAGAACGCGGACCTCGCCATCGGCACGCTGGCCGAGGTGCTGGCCGAGCTGGACGACTCTGGGTCTGGCAGCGGAGCTGCGGCATGACCGATGCCGAGGCGCTGGAACTGGCAGGCCGGGCGCTGGCGCTGTGGGGCGGCGGCGAGGCGCCGCGGCTGGTGAAGAACCGCGAGAATATCGTGTTCGAGGTGCGGCAGGCGACGGGGGGGGGCGCGGCACTGCGGCTGCACCGGCCGGGCTATCAGACCGTGGCGGGGATCGAGAGCGAATTGCTGTGGATGCAGAGGCTGGCAGTGGCGGGGATGCGGGTGCCGGCGCCGGTGCCAGCCCTGTCGGGCGCGCTGGTCGAGGCGCTGGGCGGGCGCTGCGTGTCTTGCGTGGGCTGGCTGGAGGGGGCGCCGCTTGGCTCTGCCGAGCTGCCCTTGGCGGGCGATGCGGCGGATCAGGCCTCGATGATGCACGATCTGGGCGGGCTGGTCGCGCGTTTGCATGACGCCACCGATGCGCTGGAGCTGCCGGTGGGGTTCGCACGACCCAGCTGGGACGAGGACGGGTTTCTGGGCGAGGCGCCGCTCTGGGGACGGTTCTGGGAGAGCCCGGCCTTTGCGCCCGAGGAACGGGCGCTGATGCTGGAGGCGCGGGCGGCGGTCCGCGCGGCCCTTGGGGACCTCAGGGCCGAGGGCGCCGATTTCGGGCTGATCCATGCCGATGTGCTGCGCGAGAATGTGCTGTGCCATGAGGGCGCGCTGGCGCTGATCGACTTCGACGATTCCGGCTTTGGCTTCCGGCACTATGACCTTGCCACCGCGCTGGTGCAGAGCCTCGAGGAACCGGCGCTGCCGGATCTGGCGGCGGCGCTGGTGGCGGGCTACCGCGCGGCGCGGCCGCTCGCGCCGGGGCGGTTGGCGCTGTTCGTGATGCTGCGCTGCTGCGCCTCGGCCGGGTGGATCGCCAGCCGCGCGGCGCCGGGGGATGCGCGGCAACGCTTCTATGCCGGGCGGGCGCTGCGGATGGCGCGGCATGTGCTGGACGGCACCGCGCCCTGGGAGCCGGGGCTGTGAGGTGGGGCCTGGCCCTTCTGGGCGGGCTGGCCGCGCTCATGGGACGGCGGCCGCCCCGGCTGCAGGTGGCGGCGCTGTGCCTGCGCGGCAAGGCCGGGGCGCAGGAGGTGCTGCTGATCACCAGCCTCGACACCGGGCGATGGGTGCTGCCCAAGGGCTGGCCGATGCGCGGACGCAGCCTGGGCGGCGCGGCGCTGCGCGAGGCCTGGGAGGAGGCGGGGGTGAACGGCGCCGTCGCGCATGATCCGGTGGGGCATTACCGCTATGCCAAGCGCAGCCGCAGCGGGCTGGCGCGGCGGGTGAAGGTGGCGGTCTACCCGGTTCAGGTGCGGCGGATGGAGAAGGGCTATCCCGAGGAAGGCAAACGCAAACTCACTTGGGTAACGCCGGCCCGGGCGGCGGACATGGTCGATGAACCCGAGCTTTCGGCGCTTCTGGCGGACCTTCCGGCACGATTGGCGGTTGTTACTCGGGGCCGGGGCACGTAACCCGGCCGGACTTGTAACAGTTTTGCAACGGACAAATTCGTGACCCTGCCCGACAGCTCCCCGACGCGCGGTGGCTCCGCAGCCAAGAACCAGTGGAAGACGCTCGACAAGGATCTGGACCGGATCGGCGCGCTGGAGGAGGCGAGCCTGTTCGTGGCGCGCCCGCTGGTCGCGCCGGGGCTTGCGCTGGTGTTCATCGTGCTGGCGACGGTGGTGGCGGCGCTGGTCATCGGTGCCGCGCCCTCGGCCCTGATCGTGGTCGCGGCAGCGGCGGTGGGCGCCTATATGGCGCTGAACATCGGCGCCAATGACGTGGCCAACAACATGGGCCCGGCGGTGGGGTCGAACGCGCTGAGCATGGGTTGGGCGCTGGTGATCGCCGCGGTGTTCGAGACGCTGGGGGCGGTGCTCGCGGGCGGCGATGTGGTCACGACGATCTCTTCGGGAATCGTGGCGCCCACGGCGGTGGCCGATCCGCAGGTCTTCGTGTGGCTGATGATGGCGGCGCTGATCGCGGCGGCGGTCTGGATCAACCTGGCGACGATCCTGGGCGCGCCGGTCTCGACCACGCATTCGGTGGTGGGCGGCGTTGCGGGGGCGGGGGTCGCGGCGGCGGGGATGGCGGCGGTGAACTGGCCGCAGCTTGGCGCCATCGCGGCAAGCTGGGTGATCTCTCCGCTGATGGGGGCGGCCTTCGCCGCGATGTTCCTGGCCTTCATCAAGGCGCGGATCATGTATGTCGAGGACAAGCTGTCCGCGGCGCGGCTGTGGGTGCCGGTGCTGATCGGCATCATGGCCGGCACCTTTGCCACCTATCTGGTGATGAAGGGGCTGCGGCGGGTCTGGCCGGTCGATCCGGGGATGGCGCTGCTGCTGGGGGCGGTGCTGGGGCTCGCAGCCTGGGCGGCGGCACGGCCGCTGGTGCGCAGGCAATGCCTGGGGATGGAAAACCGCAAGAAATCGCTGCGCAAGCTGTTCGCGCTGCCGCTGATCCTGTCGGCGGCGCTGCTGTCCTTCGCGCATGGCGCCAATGACGTGGCCAATGCGGTGGGGCCGCTGGCCGCCATCGCCCATACCGTCAGCGCCGGCGACGTGGCCGCGCAGGTGATCATTCCTTCTTGGGTGATGATCATCGGCGCTGCCGGCATCTCTGTCGGGCTGGTGCTGTTCGGGCCCAAGCTGATCCGCATGGTCGGCAGCGAGATCACCAAGTTGAACCCGATGCGCGCCTATTGCGTGGCGCTGTCGGCGGCGATCACGGTCATCGTCGCGTCATGGCTGGGGCTGCCGGTCAGCTCCACCCATATCGCGGTGGGCGGCATCTTCGGGGTGGGCTTCTTTCGCGAATGGCATGCGGAACGGCGGGCGCGCGCGCTTGGGCTGAGCAAGGGCAAGCCGGTCCCGCCCGAGGAGCGGCGGCGGCGCAAGCTGGTGCGCCGGTCGCATTTCGTGACGGTCGCCGCGGCCTGGGTGGTGACGGTGCCCGCCTCGGCGCTGCTGGCGGCGGGCGTGTTCCTGGTGCTGCGCGCGATGGGCGGCTGAAGGGTCAGACCACCACGTCCATCGCCGCCTGATCGCCGACGCCGAACACCCGCTTGTAGCGCGCGACCTCCTCTGCCGGGCCCATCGCCTTGTTGGGGTTGTCCGACAGCTTGACCGTGGGCCGGCCGTTGACGCTGACCGCCTTGCACACCAGGCTGAACGGCGCCAGCGCATCGCCCGGCACGAGGCCGCGGAAATCGTTGGTCATCAGCGTGCCCCAGCCAAAGCTGACGCGGACGCGGCCGGCGAACCGCGCCTGCAACTCTTCCATCTTCTCGACGTCGAGCCCGTCGGAGAAGATCACCAGCTTGCGCGTCGGGTCTTCACCGCGCGCTTTCCACCAGGCGATTGCGCTTTCCGCTCCGCCCGCCGGATCGCCGCTATCGATGCGGATGCCGGTCCAGCCCGCCAGCCAGTCGGGGGCGCGGCGCAGGAAACCCTCGGTGCCATAGGTGTCGGGCAGGATGATGCGCAGGTTGCCCTCGTGTTCCTCGTGCCAGTCGGCCAGCACCCGGTAGGGCGCCTGCAGCAGCTCTTCGTCGGTATCGGCCAGCGCCGCCTGCACCATCGGCAGCTCATGGGCATTGGTGCCGATGGCCTCGATATCGCGGCGCATGGCGATCAGGCAGTTGGAGGTGCCGATGAACTTGGGCCCCAACCCCTCCATCATCGCCTGCACGCACCAGTCCTGCCACAGGAAGCCGTGGCGGCGGCGGGTGCCGAAATCGGCGAGCTTCAGGTCCGGGATGGCGCGCAGGCGCTCCACCTTGCTCCACAGCTTGGTCATGGCGCGGGCGTAGAGCACCTGAAGCTCGAATTTGCCCATGCTTTTCATCACAGCGCGGGAGCGCAGTTCCATCAGCACCGCCAGCGCCGGGATTTCCCACAGCATCACCTCGGGCCATTTGCCCTCGAAGGTCAGCTCATATTGCCCGTCGCGCTTTTCCAGCTGGTAGGGCGGCATCCGCAGCGCCTCGAACCATTCCATGAAGTCGGGGCGGAACATCTGGCGCTTGCCGTAGAAGGTGTTGCCGCGCAGGTAGGTGGACTCGCCGCGGGTCAGCGAGAGGCCGCGGATATGGTCGAGCTGTTCGCGCAGCTCGCCTTCATCCACCAGATCGGCGAGGCGGATGGATTTGCTGCGGTTGATCAGGCTGAAGGTGACATTGGCATCGGGGCTGTTGCGGAAGATCGACTGGCACATCAGCAGTTTGTAGAAATCGGTGTCGATCAGGGACCGGACGATCGGGTCGATCTTCCATTTGTGGGCGTAGACGCGCGAGGCGATGTCCATGGCTCAGCCCTCCAGCGTGACGCCGGCGGCGCGCATCTGGGTGAGGGCGGCGGCGAGCGAGCCGTTCAGGTCGATGGCGCGGCAGGCTTGCAGTTTGACGGTGACGCCGAAGCCGAGGCGGGCGGCATCGAGCGCGGAATAGGCGACGCAGAAATCGGTGGCGAGGCCGGTGAGGACGAGGCTTTTTGCGCCGCGGTTGCGGAGGTAGCCCTCCAGCCCGGTGGGGGTGGTGCGGTCATTCTCGAAGAAGGCGGAGTAGCTGTCGATGGCCGGGTGGAAGCCCTTGCGGAGGATCAGGTCGGCGGGGGCGGTGTCTAGCGCGGGGTGGAACTCGGCGCCCTGGGTGCCTTGCACGCAATGGGTCGGCCAGAGGACCTGGGGGCCGTAGGGCATGTCGGTCAGGGAGAAGGGTGCTTTGTCCGCGTGGTTGGCAGCGAAGCTGGAGTGGTTGGCGGGGTGCCAGTCCTGGGTGAGGATGACGGCGGCGAAGTCCGGCATCATGGCGTTGATCGCGGGGATGATGGCGCCCCCTTCGGCCACCGCCAGCGCGCCGCCGGGGCAGAAATCGGTCTGGACGTCGATGACGATCAGGGCTGTATCGGCTGCGTGCATCTGGTCCTCCGGCCATTTTGTCCTTGGTAGGGGCGGGGTTGGGCGGCGTCAATGGCGGGGGGTGTCAGCGCGGAAATGGGCTATGGGCGCTTTCGGACGTCGGTGCGTCCGGTTCGGGCGGAAAAGGGCGAGGCACTGCCTCGACCCCGCCCGTGCGAGACCCATGCCCCAGAGCCGCTGGCAACATGAGACCGAATGAGGACAGCGCCCGACCTGGCGGGCGAGAAGCGCCCGCCAGGGGCGGAGCGGGCGCTGGCCGGGCCCTTTGGGGCCCGTCCGTGAGGGATGAGATGTTTCCGCGTGGCGAAGGCGACGGCCTTCGCCAAAGCAGGCGCAGCGAGCGCCAAGTGCGGCGGGCGTCCGCATTGGCACCCACCCCTTGCACCCTCCCCGCCCCATCGCCTATCAGCGCGCCATGATCACCGTTGCCGCGCTCTACCAGTTCACCCGCCTGCCCGACCCTGCGCGCCTGCGCGGGCCGCTGCTGGCCTGCTGCGAGGCGGCGGGCGTGAAGGGCACCCTGCTGCTGGCGCCCGAGGGGATCAACGGCACCATCGCCGGCACGCGCCAGGGCATCGACGCGGTGCTGGCGCATCTGCGCGCCCTGCCCGGCTGCGCGGGCCTCGAGTGGAAGGAGAGCCCCGCCGCCGAGATGCCCTTCGACCGGCTGAAGGTGCGGCTGAAGCGCGAGATCGTGACGATGGGCCAGCCGGATGTGGACCCGCTAGCCGCGACGGGCCGCTATGTGGACCCGGCCGAGTGGAACGCGCTGATCGAGGCCCCGGATGTGGCGGTGATCGACACCCGCAATGACTATGAGGTCGCCATCGGCACCTTCGCCGGCGCGGTCGATCCCGGCACCCACAGCTTCCGCGAGTTTCCCGCCTGGTGGGAGGCGAATGCCCACCGCTTCCACAACAAGCGGGTGGCGATGTTCTGCACCGGCGGCATCCGCTGCGAGAAATCCACCAACTACCTGCTGGCGCAGGGCGTGGCCGAGGTGTTCCACCTCAAGGGCGGGATCCTGAAATACCTCGAGGAGGTGCCCGAGGCCGACAGCCTGTGGCAGGGCGAATGCTTCGTCTTCGACCGCCGCGTCAGCGTCGGGCATGGGCTGGTGCCGGGGGACTATGACCTCTGCCACGCCTGCCGCCGGCCGCTGGCGGCAGAGGACAAGCTGCGCCCCGAGTATGAGCAGGGCGTCGCCTGCCATCGCTGCGCGGGCGAGCACACCGACGCCGACCGCGCCCGGTTCCGCGAGCGCGAGCGGCAGATGCGGCTGGCGCGCGAGCGGGGCGAGGATTAGCGGCGCGGGCGGATCGGGGGGAGCACCTCGTCCGGCATCGGGCAGATGTAGGGCTCGGCGGCCAGATGGCGCGCGTGCTCGGCCTTGGCGGCCGCCAGAATATCCGGCCCGGTGAACAGCGCGCGCCCGGTGGCGGCCATGATCTTGGCGGCATGGACCATGCCCTTGTGCGCGGCCGGGGATTTGCCCTGCGCGGTCAGCTGCCAGCTGTGGAAGGGCGTGCCGATGGCACAGGTGGCGACCCAGGCCTGCACCGTCGGCACCGCCCAGCTGACATCGCCGACATCGGTGGAGCCTTGCGCCGAAACCGGCGCGGCCCCCAGCGGCACCACGAAATCGCACAGCGCGAGGTCCGGGTCCACCGGGCGGCCGGCGCGGCGGAAGGTGTCGGCGATGTGCTCGGGCGTCAGCGTCGCGCGGATGGCGTCGGCAAAAGGCTGGTCGGCGGCGTCGAAATCCGGCGCACCGAGGCGCTGCATCTCGGCCTCCATCACCCGGTCCAGCACCGAATTGCCCAGAAGATCGGACACGGCGGAGACGACCCTGGCGCTCACCTGCGTCTCGGTCATCAAGGCCGCGCCCTCGGCGATCTTGCGCACCCGGCCTTCCAGCGCGCGCAGGTCGCGCAGGCGGCGGGTGCGGATCAGCTGGCGCACGGTGGCCTTGGCCTGCACCACGTTCGGCGCCTCGCCCCCGGCATCGAGATAGGCGTAATGGACGCGGGCATCATCGGGCATGTGCTCGCGCAGGTAGTTGACGGCGACGTTCATCAGCTCCACCGCGTCCAGCGCCGAGCGGCCGAGTTCCGGCGAGGCAGCGGCATGGGCGGCGCGGCCGGTGAAGGTGAAGTCGATGCGGGTATTGGCGAGCGACACCGCCTCGAACACGCCGGTCATGTCGGCGGGGTGCCAGCTGATCGCGGCATCGACATCGGCAAAGAGCCCGGCGCGGACCATGAAGGTCTTCGCCGCGCCCCCTTCCTCCGCCGGGCAGCCGTAATAGCGCACGCGGCCGGGGGTCCCCGTTTCCGCCAGCCAATCCCGCAGCGCCACCGCCGCCAGCAGCGCTGCCGAGCCCAGCAGGTTGTGCCCGCAGCCGTGGCCCGCGTTCCCCAGCGGGCGCGGCTCTGCCACCCCCGGCTCCTGCCCAAGCGCGGGGAGGGCGTCGTATTCGCCGAGGATGGCGATGACCGGCCCGCCCTGCCCCCATTCGCCCATCAGCGCGGTCGGGATGCCGGCAAGGTCGCGGGTAATGCGCGCGCCCGCCCCCTGCAGCGCCTGCAGATGCGCCTCGGCCGAGGCGTATTCGTCATGGGCCACCTCGGGCGTGTCGAAGACCCGGTCGGCCAGCGCCACAAAGTCGGCGCGATGCGCCTCGACCAGATCCCAGACCCTGTCGCTGTTCTGCATGATGACCCCTCGCGCTGCATGTCCTCGGGGCATCCTGACCCGCCGCGCGCCGACATTCCAGCGCCCGTGCCGCAACGTCAGCACAAAACCGATGTTCCCGGCGTGTTCCGGGCCGCAATCGCTGTGGACAGCGCCTTCCGCGCCAGCCTAGATGCCAGAACAAGAGGACAGGTATCATGCTGCAAGCCATCAGTGACTGGTCCTTGAAACCGCGAAGCGCAGCGTGGCGATGGGCTTTCGCCGCGATGGCCTGCCTTGTCGCCTTCGTGCTGCGCCTCTGGCTGGACGGGGCGCTGCCCGCGGGCTTTCCCTACCTGACCTTCTTTCCGGCCGTGATCCTGACCACCTTCTTCGCCGGGCTCTGGCCCGGGGTCGCGGCGGCGGTGATCTGCGGGGTGCTGGCATGGTTCTACTTCATCGCGCCGGTCCACTCCTTCGCCCTCGGCGGGGCTTCGGGGGTGGCGCTGGCCTTCTATGCCTTCATCACCAGCACCGAGATCCTAATCCTGCACCTGATGCACCGGGCGATGGCGGGGCTGCAGGCGGAACGGACGCGCAGCGGTGAGCTGGCCGAGGCGCGCAAGCTGATGTTCCACGAATTGCAGCACCGGGTGTCGAACAACCTGGCGGCCGTCGCCTCGCTGCTGAAGCTGCAGCGGCGCAGGGTGAGCGATCCGGCGGCGACGCGGGCGCTGGACGAGGCGGTGGGGCGTATCGCGCTGGTGGCGCGGATGCAGCGGATGCTGCACGATCCGGGCGCGCAGCAGATCGATTTCGCGCGGTTCTTGCACGACATGACGCGTGACGTGCTGCAATCGACCGGCACTGAGGGGCGGATCGCGCATCGGGTGGAGGCGAGCCCGGTGGTGATCGGGGCGGACCAGTCGATCCCGCTGGGGCTGATCGCGACCGAGTTCCTGTCGAACGCGGTCGAGCACGGGTTTCCCGGGGACCGCAGCGGGCGGGTCGAGGTGCGGCTGGCGCTGGTCGGAGAGCAGGCGCTGCTGGAGGTGCGGGACGATGGCGCCGGGCTGCCGGAGGGGTTTGACATCGAGGCGACGGACAGCCTTGGCCTGCAGATCGCGCGGCAGTTCGCGCAGCAGATCGGGGCAGAGCTGACGATGGCGGCGGATGCCGCGGGGGGCACCGTGTCGCGGCTGCTGTTCCCGCTGGAGGTGGCCGGGGGGACCTGACCGGGCGCGCCGGTCAGGCCGTTCGGGTCAGTGGCCGGAGTGGTCTTCCGCCTCGCCCGCAGCGGTGGGATCAACGGAAAATTCCACCTCGACGCGCCCTGCCCGCTCGAAGACCAGCGTGGCGGGGAGATGGTCGCCCTCGGCCAGCGGGCCGGTCAGGCCCATCAGCATCACATGCATCCCGCCCGGTTCCAGCACGACGGTATCGCCGGCCGGGATCTCGATGGCCTCGAGATGCATCATCCGCGCGACACCATCGGCCGAGAACTCGGTGGTGTGCAGCATGATCTTGTCGGCGAAGGCGCCCTCGATGGCCAGCAGCCGGTCGGGGGCAGTGCCGCCATTGCTGATCGCCAGGTAGCCGGCGGCGGATTTGGCCGCGGGGCTCGGGGCCGGAATGGCGGGGTGGATGATCTCGAGATCGCCGGCGGTGATGCCATGGGCGAAGGCGGAAGTGCCGGCCAGAAGGGCGGCGGCGAGGAGGGAGAGCGCGCGTTTCATCGGGGTATCCTGGAATTGTTCGGGGCCGGTCCGGGGAACCAGCGGAGAGGTCCGCCCTGGGGGCAGACCGGGACTGCGATGGGCTCAGCCCCGCGGCGGGGCGCGGGCCGGATGCGCCGGGCGCGCGGCGAAGGCGGCGCGCAGCGGTTGCGGCAGAGACCAGGCCAGTGGCAACGCCCGGCCGCGCAGCAGCAGCGGCCGGGCCGGATCGGGCACCAGCGCGGCACCGACAAGGCGGCAGGCCTCGCAGCGGGTGGGGCCGGCAAGCTCGCTGTCCCCGGCATCGGCGCAAAGCGCGGGATCGGCCAGCCCCAAGACCTGCGCATGGGCCTGCAGCGCCACATCATCGGGCGTCAGTGGCGCGCGATGCGCCAGCCCGCCCGTGGCCGAGGCGACCAGCAGCAGGAGGGTCAGGACGAGGCCCGGGAGGCGGTGGAACGGCAGTGCGCGCATGGGGATGGCATAGCATGGGCGGAAGATGGGCGCAAAGCCTTGAAGGCTTGCGCCTGGCGGCCGGCGCCGGGGGCCCTGCCCCCGGACCCCCGGGATATTTTAGCCAGCAAGAAGGGAAAGAGGAGCTCCGTGCCGGTGCGGCCGCCGCGGGGCCGGGCGCAAGCTGATCTCAGGAGGGCGGCCGGAAGGTCAGCGGCGTGTCGAAGGTATAGGCCCCGTCACTCAGCCCGGCGGGGGCCGCGGGGAGGCGGCGGACCGAGCGGGCCATGCGCAGTGCAGCGGCATCCAGCGCGGGGTTGCCGGAGGAGCGGGTCAGCGCCACCCCGGAGACGCGGCCGTTCAGCGCCACCGAGAAGCTGAGCATGACGGTGAATTCGGCGCGGCCTGCCTCGCGGGGATAGCTGACGCTGCGCGCCACCCGCGCCTGCACTGCTGCGCGCCAGCTGGCCCGCAGGTTCTCGGCGCGGGCCGCCGAGGCGGCGGCGCTTTGGGCATTGGTGGCTCCGGCGTTGGCCCCGCCGCCGCTGCCCGCGGCGCGCTGCTCGGCGACGCTGTCCGCAGGTGGCGGCCCGGGCTGGCGCTTGGGCTGGGGTTCGGCGCGGGGCTTGGGTGCGGGTTCCGGTTCCGGTTCGGCGCGGGGCTCGGGGCGCGGGGCGGGTCGCGTGTCGGGGAGCGGCTCTGGTTCGGGTTCGGGCTCGGCTTCCGGCTCCGGCGGCGGCGGCGGGGGCAGTTCGGCAACGTCCATGCCTGGCAGGTCCGGCGCCTCGGGCAGTGCCATCAGCGGCGCGGGCATCGGCAGCGGCGACTCTGGCATATCGGGCGCGGTCAGCTGCGGGGGCGGTTCGGGCTGCGCCATCTCGGGGGGCAGTTGCGGCACGGGTTCTGCCACCGGCTCGGGGGGGCGTTCCCATTCCTCGACCATCTGCGCGATGGAGCCGCTGGAGGCTTCGAGCGAGACCAGCGCATCGCCGCCCGCGCCGGAGGCGGAAGCCCCCGCCTCGGTCGGGCGCCAGGCGAAGGCGGCGAGGTGCAGGGCGACCGCGAAGGTGAGCGCGACGAGGGCGTGCAGCTTGCTCATGGCAGGGCCGTGATCAGGTCGACGCGGGCAAAGCCCAGCTGGCCGAGCGCGGGCATCAGTTCGGCCAGCCGCGCGGCGGGCACGGCACCATCGGCGCGCAGCAGCAGCGCGGGGGCGGCGGTCTCGCAATCCCCGGCCGCGCAATACGCCTCGCGCGCGGCGGTCAGCGCCGCCAGCGCGGGTTCCTGCCCGATGGCATCGCGGTAGCCGACCTCGCCCGCTGCATCGAGATGCAGGGTGAAATCGCCCATAGCCTCGGCCTCGGTCTCGGCCTCGGGCGGGGTCACGGGGAAGGGTTCGGGCGGGGTCAGCTGCGCCGAGATCAGGAAGAAGATCAGCAGCAGGAAGACCACGTTGATCATCGGCAGCAGGTTTTCCGCTGCGGGCTTGCGGGGCGGGTCCGAGAAATCCATCTATTCCACCAGCACGAGGCGGGTGAAGCCGGCGGCCTTCAGCAGGTCCATCACCGCGATCACCTGTTGCAGGGTGGCTTCGTCCCGGGCGCGCAGCACGATGGCGTCGGCCGGGCCTTCGGTCAGCGGGGCCAGCGCCGCGGCCAGCGCCTCGGGGGCAATGGGGGCGCCGTTCAGCGACAGGGCGTCCGGCGAGATATCCACCAGCCGCGGCGGGCCGGAATAGCCGGTCCCCTGCCCCGCCACCGTCAGCGGCAGGGTCATGTCGGTGCCAAAGCGCGAGGCGAGCATGAAGAACACCAGCAGCAGGAACACGACGTCGATCATCGGCGTCAGGTTCGGCCGCCGGCGCGGGCGATCTGCGCCGAAGCTGAACATCACTCGGCCGCGGCGCTGAGCGGGATGGGGCGGCGCGGCGCGGCGGCGCGGGGGGCGCGCTGGAAGATCCGGGTGGCGGCGTCCTCCATGTCATGGCGCAGGCGGTCGACGACGCTCTCGAACCAGGTGAGGGCGATCTGCGCGGGGATCGCCACCGCCATGCCGGCGGCGGTGGTCAGCAGCGCCTCCCAGATGCCGCCCGCCAGCGTGGCGGGGTCGGCGCGGGCGCCGGCCTCTTGCAGGGCCTGGAAGGCGGCGATCATGCCGGTGACGGTGCCGAGGAGACCCAGCAGCGGACCGATGGTCGAGGCCAGTTCCAGCGCGCGGAGCCCGCTGCGGGCCTTCAGCAGCAGGTGGCGGGCGACGCGGGCGGTTTCGGCCTTCGCGGCGGCCTCGTCCAGCGAGGGGTCAGCGGCGGCCTGCATGGCGGCGCGCACGAGGCGGGCCCGTAGCGAGGTGCGCCCCGCTATCTCGGCCTGCGCGGCGTCGATGCGACCCTCGGACCAGAGCGCGATGGCGCGTTCGGAATGCCGCCCGCCCGACCAGGCGCCGTGGGAGAGCAGACGCAGCACCTTCCACAGGATCAGCGCCACGGTCAGCATCGACAGGATGGCGATCACCCACATTGCGGCGCCGCCCATGTCGAGGAAGGCGATCATGCGCTGGAAGGCGTTCTCGACGAGTGCCGTTTCATCCATGGCGCGGCCTTTCGGGTCAGGGCATTTCGGCCCGGGTAATGGTTCCAAGTTTTTTTGTCAAGAATTAGCGGAGGCTAGGGTCTGGATCGTCGTCGCCTGAATCGAGTCGAAGCTGACATATTACAGTGCACCGCTTCTTGCCCGGAACAAGGCGCCTTGGCGCCGCCGGGCAGCGCCCGTCCGCCCCCTCGGGCGGGCGCTCTCAACCGTTCCGCGTAGAACTCCGGTGGAGTTAGGCCGCACCATAAAGCGCCTAGAACCAGCGTCGCTCGCCCACCCGGCGGACGGGCGCCGCCCTAGGCCGGTGCGAGGTCCAAAGCTTGACGCAGCTTCCGCAAAAATCATAACCTCACATATGGGACACGCCATCACATCTGCTGACGACCGCGGCCCCCGCCTGCCCACCGATGCGGCGCGCGAGGCGCTGATGGTGCAGGCGGCCAAGCTGTTCTTCCGGCTGGACCGCAGCCAGACCGAGATTGCCGCCGACCTTGGCCTCACCCGCTGGCAGGTCAGCCGGCTGCTGACCGAGGCGCGCAGCCTTGGCATCGTGCGGATCGAGATCAGCCCGCGGCGGCAGCGCCTGCCGGATCTGGAGGCGCGGCTGCAATCGGCCTTTGGCCTGCGCGATGCGATCGTGGTGCAGGCGGCGGAGACAGAGGCGCAGGGAACCGATGCCGTGGCCCGGGCGGCGGCGGAGTATCTGGCGGCGCTGCAACCGAAGCCGGGCCTGATCGGCATCAGCTGGGGCCGCACCATGGCCGCGGTGGCGCGGCATCTGCCGCAGGGATGGGCGCCGGGCGTGCATGTGGTGCAGGTCAACGGCGCGGTCTCGCTGCGGCTGGGAATGCCCGGCACCCATGCGGTGGCCGAGGCCTTTGCCCGCGCCGCTCCCGGCACCGCGACCATGCTGCCGGCCCCGGCGATCCTTGGCAACGCCACCAGCCGCGCGGTGCTGCAACAGGACCGGGTGGTGGCCAACGTGCTGCGGCTGGCGGAAAGCGCGCCGGTGCTGGTGTTCTCGCTGGGGGCGGCGGGGGTGGATTCGGTGCATGTCACCTCGGGCTATCTGGGCGCCGACGAGATGACCGCGCTGCAGGCCAAGGGCGCGGTGGGCGACCTGATGGGGCGGTTCATCGATGCGGGCGGCCACATCGCCGATCCTGAGCTGGAGGGCCGGACGCTGGGGCTCGGCCTCGGCTCGCTGCCCGGACGGGACCGCAGCATAGGCGTGGTCGCGGGCACCGCGAAACATGCCGTCGCGCTGGCGGCGCTGCGGGCGCAGTATGTCAACGTGCTGATCACCGATGAGGCGACGGCCCTTCATGCGCTGGAGATGTGCGATGACTGAGACAGGCCGCAACCCCGGCATTCCGCTGGCAACCGACTGGTTCGACACCGTTGCCGTGAACACTCCGGCGGCAGAGCGGCGGGCGGCCAGCCTGACCGCGCGGCGCACGGTCAAGAAGGAATGGCAGGCGGCTTGGCTGGTCAATGCCATCCGCTGCATCGACCTGACGACGCTGTCGGGGGACGACACCCCTGCCCGCGTGCAGCGGCTCTGCGCCAAGGCCCGCCAGCCGCTGGCCCCGCATATCCTTGAGGGGCTGGGGCTGGAGGCGCTGACCACCGCCGCGATCTGCGTCTACCCGACGATGGTGGCGCCCGCCGTGAAGGCGCTGGAGGGCTCGGGGATCCCCGTCGCCTCGGTCGCCACCGGCTTTCCGGCGGGGCTGATGCCGCTGCCGCTGCGGCTGGCGGAGATCCGCTATGCGGTGGAGGAGGGCGCGGCCGAGATCGACATCGTGATCAGCCGCGCGCATGTGCTGTCGGGCGACTGGCAGGCGCTTTATGACGAGACGGCGGCGATGCGCGAGGCTTGCGGCGATGCCCACATGAAGGCGATCCTGGCGACCGGCGAGCTGAAGACGCTGCGCAACGTCTACAAAGCCAGCATGGTGGCGATGCAGGCGGGGGCGGATTTCATCAAGACCTCGACGGGGAAAGAGCCGGTGAATGCGACGCTGCCGGTCAGCCTGGTGATGGTGCGGGCGCTGCGGGACTATGGCGCGCGGACGGGCGCGCGGGTTGGCTTCAAGCCGGCGGGCGGGATGCGGACGGCCAAGGACGCGATCGCCTGGCAGATCCTGATGAAGGAGGAGTTGGGCAACGACTGGCTGCGCCCTGACTTTTTCCGCCTTGGCGCCTCGTCGATGCTGGGAGATATCGAGCGGCAGCTCGATCACCATGTCACCGGGCGCTATGCCGCCTCGCACCGCCACGCGCTGGCTTGAGGGGGCTGATATGCCGAGTGTGAAGGATATCCTGATGAGCATGGAGTATGGGCCCGCGCCAGAGTCGGCGGTTGAGGTGCAGAAGTGGCTGGGCGCGCGGGGGGCGTTCGGGCATTTCATCGGCGGCGCCTTCACCGCGCCGGGGGCGACCTTTGGCACCACCAACCCGGCGACGGGCGAGGAACTGGCGCAGGTGACGCAGGGCACGGAGGACGACATTGCCGCCGCCGTGGCCGCCGCGCGCAAGGCGCAGCCGGGATGGGCGGCGCTGGCGGGGCATGAGCGGGCCAAGTGGCTCTATGCGATGGCCCGGCATGTGCAGAAGCGCGAGCGGTTTCTGGCGGTGCTGGAGACGCTCGACAACGGCAAGCCGATCCGCGAGACGCGCGACATCGACATCCCGCTGGTCGCGCGGCACTTCTACCACCATGCCGGATGGGCAGAACTGCTGGCCGAGGAGTTTCCGGGGGCGGAGCCAGTGGGCGTCTGCGGCCAGATCATCCCCTGGAACTTCCCGCTGCTGATGCTGGCCTGGAAGATCGCCCCCGCACTGGCAGCGGGCAATACCGTGGTGCTGAAGCCGGCCGAATACACCCCCCTCACCGCGCTGGCCTTTGCCGAGATCTGCGCCGAGATCGGACTGCCGGCGGGGGTGGTCAACATCGTCACCGGCGATGGCGAGACCGGGGCGGCGCTGGTCGCCTCGGAGGTGGACAAGATCGCCTTCACCGGCTCCACCGAGGTGGGCCGGGCGATCCGCAAGGCGACGGCAGGAACCGGCAAGTCGCTGACGCTGGAGCTTGGCGGCAAGTCGCCCTTCATCGTCTGCGCCGATGCCGACCTCGATGCGGCGGTCGAGGGGGTGGTGGACTCGATCTGGTTCAACCAGGGCCAGGTCTGCTGCGCCGGCAGCCGGATCCTGGTGGCCGAGGCGGTGGAGGATGCCTTCACCCGCCGCCTGACGGAGCGGCTGGGCAAGCTGCGCGTCGGCGACCCGCTGGACAAATCGGTGGACATGGGCGCGCTGGTGCATCCGGTGCAACTGGCCCGCGTGCAGGAGATGGTGGCGGCGGGCACGGCGGCGGGGGCGCGGCTGGTGCAGGCCGAATGTGAGTTGCCCGGCAAGGGCTGCTTCTACGCGCCGGGCTTCCTGACCGGGGTGAACCCCGCAAACCCGGTGGCGGATGCCGAGATCTTCGGGCCCGTCGCCACGCTGACCAGCTTCCGCACGCCCGACGAGGCTGTGGAGCTGGCGAATGCCACGCGCTACGGGCTGGCGGCCTCGGTGTGGACCGAGAATGTCAATCTGGCGATGGATCTAGCGGCCAAGGTGAAGGCGGGCGTGGTCTGGGTGAACTCTGCCAATATCTTCGATGCCGGCGCCGCCTTCGGCGGGATGCGCGAAAGCGGCTTTGGCCGCGAGGGCGGGCGCGCGGGGCTGCGGGATTATCTGCGCTCGACGGAGCCGGAGGAAGTGCCGGAGGCGGCGGCTGTGTTCGACACTTCCCCCGTGCCGGAAGCTGTGGGCCAGACCGGCGGCATCGACCGCACCGCCAAGATGTATGTCGGCGGCAAGCAGGCGCGGCCGGACTCGGGGCAGTCCTATGCGGTGATGCACGAAGGCCGGGTGCTGGGGCTGGCCGGGCTTGGCAGCCGCAAGGACATCCGCAATGCAGTCGAGGCGGCGGCGAAGGCGGGCGGCTGGGGCCGGGCCACCGCGCATAACCGGGCGCAGGTGCTGTATTATCTGGGCGAGAACCTGTCGGCCCGCGCGGCCGAGTTCGCGGCGCGGCTGGTGGAGGGCGGGCATTCGCCGGACGCCGCCGCGCTGGAAGTGGACCTGTCGATCCGCCGCGCCTTCTATTACGCCGCGCAGGCCGACAAGTTCGATGGCGCGGTGACTTCCACCAAGACCGCGCATGTGACGCTGCAGATGCCCGAGCCGTTCGGGATCATGGGCGTCGTCTGCCCCGATGCCGCGCCGCTGCTGGGGTTCGTCAGTCTGGTGCTGCCGGCGATAGCGATGGGCAACCGGGTGGTGGCGGTGCCCGCCGCCTCGCGCCCGTTCTCGGCGACGGGTCTGAGCCAGGTTCTGGACTGCTCCGACGTGCCGGACGGGGTGGTGAACATCGTGACCGGGCCGAAGGACGAGCTGGCGGCGGTGCTGGCCAAACATGATGAGGTGGCGGCGCTGTGGTATGTCGGCGGGGCCGAGGGCCGCGCCGCGGCCGAGGCCGAGAGCACCGGCAACCTCAAGCCGGTCTGGGCGTTGGCGAACCGCGACTGGACCGGGGCAGAGGGTCAGGGACGGGCTTTCCTGCAGCGCGCGACGCAGGTCAAGACGATCTGGGTGCCGTACGGGGAGTGATCAGGCCGCCTCGGCCGGGCGGCGGACCAGCGGCGCGGCGGCCAGCACCAGCGGGTCGAGACCCTCGCCCCCCGCCGCGACATGGTCCAGGAAGGCCCGGCGCATCCGCGGGTCCCAGAAGGCGTTGAGATGGGCCGCGATGCCCTCTGCCTGCGCATCGCCGGGCTGGGTGGCGAAGAAGGTGGCGATCTGGTTCGCCATGCGGATCAGTCTGTCAGGCTGCATCGGAGTCCTCGGAACGGTGGACCGCAAGACGGCCCGGATGGGAATGCACCTCGAATTCATCGCCGCGCGCGCGGGCGATCAGGGTGATGCCGGCGGCGGTGGCCTGATCGACCGCGAGGGTGGTCGGGGCCGAGGCGGCGATGACCAGCGGCGCGCCGATCATCGCCGCCTTCTGCACCATGTCCACCGACAGCCGGCTGGTCAGCACCAGCGCGCCGCTGCCTGCGTCGATCCCCGCCAGCGCCAGCGCCCCCGCCAGCTTGTCGAGCGCATTGTGGCGGCCGACATCCTCGCGCGCGATCAACGCTTCTCCGGGGCGCCAGAAGCCGGCGCCGTGCACGGCGCGGGTCAGGTCGTGGAGGCTTTGCGCGGCGGCAAGCTGGGCCATCGCCGCGGCCACATCGGCAGGGGTGATGCCGATCCCGGCAGGCACGCGCGGCAGCGGGCGCAGCGCCTCGGCCAGGCTCTCGATGCCGCAAAGCCCGCAGCCGACCGGGCCGACGCTGCGGCGGCGGCGCGCCTCTATCCGGCCCGCGGCGGCCTCGGTCAGCCACAGCCGCGCCTCGATGCCCTGCGGTTCGGCCAGCACCTCGACCTCCTCGATCTCGGCCAGCGTCTGCGCCAACCCCTCGGTCAGCGCAAAGCCGCGGGCGAAGTCGGCAAGGTCGGCCGGCGTCGCCATCATCACCGCCTGCGTGGTGCCGTTGACGGTGATCGCCACCGGCACCTCTTCGGCCAGCGGACGGTCCGCCAACTGCCATCGCCCGCCGCGATAGGCGCGGGCCCGAGGCTCCTTCCCGTCCATCATTCCGCCGCCGGCAGGATCCGCCGCGCCCGTTCGCTCAGCGCGGCATAGTCGGCCTGCCAGTCCGAGGGGCCATTCGACGGCGCGACCTGTACCGCCGTCACCTTGTATTCCGGGCAGTTGGTGGCCCAGTCGGAATGGTCGGTGGTGATGACGTTCGCCTGCGTGCCGGGGTGGTGGAAGGTGGTGTAGACCACGCCCGGCGACACCCGATCCGTCAGGCTGGCGCGCAGCGTGGTTTCCCCGGCGCGCGAGGCGAGGCGGACCCAGTCGCCCTCCTTCACGCCGCGGCTTTCGGCGTCATGGGGGTGGATCTCCAGCACGTCCTGATCGTGCCAGACGACGTTGGCGGTGCGCCGGGTCTGCGCGCCGACATTGTATTGCGACAGGATGCGGCCGGTGGTCAGCAGCAGCGGGAAACGCGGGCCGGTGCGTTCATCGGTGGCAATATATTCCGTTATCATGAACCGCCCCTTGCCGCGCATGAACCCGTCCACATGCATCACCGGGGTGCCTTCGGGATGCGCCTCGTTGCAGGGCCATTGCACCGAGCCAAGCTCTTCCAGCCGTTCATAGCTGACGCCGGCGAAGCTGGGGGTGGTGATCGCCACCTCGTCCATGATCTGCGCGGGGTGGGTATAGGTCCAGCCCGCGCCCATGGCATTGGCCAGCGCCATCGTCACTTCCCAGTCGGCAAGCCCGTTGCGGGGGGCCATCACCTTGCGCACCCGGTTGATGCGCCGTTCGGCATTGGTGAAGGTGCCGTCCTTTTCCAGGAAGGTCGATCCGGGCAGGAACACATGGGCGTAATTCGCCGTCTCGTTCAGGAACAGGTCATGGACGACGACACACTCCATCGCCGCAAGGCCCGCCGAGACGTGGTGGGTGTCGGGGTCCGACTGCAGGATATCCTCGCCCTGGATGTAGATGCCGCGGAAGCTGCCATCGACGGCGGCGTCGAGCATGTTGGGGATGCGCAGGCCGGGTTCCGGGCTGATCGGGGTGCCCCAGAGCGTCTCGAACACCTCGCGCACCTCGGCCCCCGCGACATGGCGGTAGCCGGGGAGTTCGTGCGGGAACGATCCCATGTCACAGGCGCCCTGCACGTTGTTCTGGCCGCGCAGAGGGTTCACCCCGACGCCGGGGCGGCCGATATTGCCGGTCAGCATGGCGAGGTTGGCGATGGCCATGACGGTGGTGGAGCCCTGGCTGTGCTCGGTCACGCCGAGGCCGTAGTAGATCGCGCCATTGCCGCCGGTGGCGAAGAGGCGGGCGGCGGCGCGCAGCTCGGCCGCGGGAACGCCGGTCAGTAGCGCCGTCGCCTCGGGGGCGTGGCGCGGCTCACTGATGAAGGCGGCGTAGTCCTGGAACTCGTCCCAGTCGCAGCGGCTGCGGATGAAGGCTTCGTCGAACAGCCCCTCGGTCACGATCACATGGGCAAGGGCGCTGACCACGGCCACGTTGGTGCCGGGTTTCAGCGGCAGGTGATGCGCGGCGCGGATATGGGGCGATTTCACCAGATCGATGCGGCGCGGGTCGATCACGATCAGCTGCGCGCCCTGCCGCAGGCGCTTCTTCAGGCGGCTGGCAAAGACCGGGTGGCCATCGGTCGGGTTGGCGCCGATGACGATCACCACATCGGTCTGCTCCACGCTATCGAAATCCTGCGTGCCGGCGCTGGTGCCGAAGGTCTGGCCAAGGCCATAGCCGGTGGGCGAATGGCAGACGCGGGCGCAGGTATCCACGTTGTTGGTGCCGAACACGCTGCGGATCAGCTTTTGCACCAGATAGGTTTCTTCATTGGTGCAGCGGCTGGAGGTGATGCCGCCGATGCTGTCGCGGCCATGTTTCGCCTGAATGTCGCGGAAGCGGCGGGCGGCGAAGCCAAGCGCCTCCTCCCACGTCACTTCCTGCCAGGGGTCGTTGATACTGTCGCGGATCATCGGCTTCAGGATGCGGTCCTTGTGCGCGGCATAGCCATAGGCGAAGCGGCCCTTGACGCAGCTGTGGCCGCGATTGGCCTTGCCATGCTTCCACGGCACCATGCGCACCAGCTCATCCCCGCGCATCTGCGCCTCGAAGCTGCAGCCGACGCCGCAATAGGCGCAGGTGGTGATGATGCTGCGGTCGGGTGTGCCGATCTCGATCACCGATTTCTCGGTCAGTGTCGCGGTCGGGCAGGCCTGCACGCAGGCGCCGCAGGACACGCAATCCGAGGTCAGGAAGCTGTCGTCGGCCCCGCCCGCCATCACCCGGCTGTCGAAGCCGCGGCCAGAGATGGTCAGCGCGAAGGTGCCCTGCACCTCTTCGCAGGCCCGCACGCAGCGCGAGCAGACGATGCATTTGGCGGGGTCGTAGGTGAAATAGGGGTTGCTGTCGTCTTTCGGCAGCCATTGCGGATTGACCGCGCCGCTGCTGTCCTTCGCCCGGAAATGGGTATCCTTTGCGTCATAGCGCACATCGCGCAGGCCAACGGCGCCGGCCATGTCCTGCAGCTCGCAATCGCCATTGGCGGCACAGGTCAGGCAATCGAGCGGGTGGTCGGAGATGTAGAGCTCCATCACCCCCTTGCGCAGCTTCTTCACCGTCTCGGTCTGGGTGTGCACGACCATGCCGGGCGCGACGGGGGTGGTGCAGCTGGCGGGAGTGCCGTTGCGGCCCTCAATCTCGACCAGGCACAGGCGGCACGATCCGAACGCCTCGATGCTGTCGGTGGCGCAGAGTTTCGGGACCGGGATGCCGGCTTCGGCAGCGGCGCGCATGACGCTGGTGCCTTCGGGGACGGTGACGGTGAAGCCGTCCACCGTGAGGGTGACGAGGGACTTGGATTTCGATGCGGGGGTGCCGAAGTCGCGGGTCGAGAAATCGCGGGTCGGCAGGATGAAGTCTTTCATTCCGCAGCCTCCTTGAGGGTGGCGAAGTCGTCCGGGAAATGGGTCAGCGCCGAGAGCACCGGATAGGGGGTGAACCCGCCAAGGGCGCAAAGGGATCCCAGCTTCATGGTCTGGCACAGGTCGGTCAGCAGCGGGATCGCGGCGGCGTCACCGGCGGCGATGCGGTCCACCACCTCGACTCCGCGCACCGCGCCGATGCGGCAGGGGGTGCATTTGCCGCAGCTTTCGATGGCGCAGAACTCCAGCGCAAAGCGGGCCATGCGCAGCATGTCGACGCTGTCATCATGCACCACCAGCCCGGCATGGCCGACGAGCCCGCCGGAGCCGGCGAAATCCTCATAGGAGAACGGCAGCCTGAAATCCGATTGCGGGTGATAGGCCCCCAGTGGACCGCCGACCTGCACCGCCTTGACCGGGCGGCCCGAGGCGGTGCCGCCGGCGATGTCATTCACGATCTCGCCCAGGGTGATGCCAAAGCCGGTCTCGAACAGCCCGCCATACTTGACGTTGCCGGCGATCTGCAGCGGGATCGTCCCGCGCGAGCGGCCAATGCCATGCGCTGCATAGGCCGCGCCGCCCTCGGCCAGGATCGCCGGCACCGCGGCCAGCGACAGCACATTGTTGACGACGGTGGGTTGCCCGAACAGCCCCTGCAACGCCGGGATTGGCGGTTTCGCCCGCACCACGCCGCGCTTGCCCTCAAGGCTGTTCAGCAGCGCGGTCTCCTCGCCGCAGACATAGGCACCAGCGCCGATGCGCAGCTCCAGCTCGAAGGCGCGACCGGAGCCCAGCATGGCAGGGCCAAGGACCCCGGCGGCGCGGGCCAGGGTGATCGCCTGCCCCATCACGTCATTCGCATCGGGGTATTCCGAGCGGGAGTAGATGTAGCCCCGCGTCGCCCCCACCGCGAGCGCGGCGATCGCCATGCCCTCGATCAGCGTGAAGGGGTCGCCCTCCATCAGCATCCGGTCGGCGAAGGTGCCGCTGTCGCCCTCATCCGCGTTGCAGACCATGTATTTCTGCGGGGCCGTAGCGCCCAGAACGGTCTTCCACTTGATCCCGGTGGGAAAGCCTGCGCCGCCCCGGCCGCGCAGGCCGCTGTCGGTGACCTCGGCCACGATGGCCTCCGGCGCAAGGGTCAGCGCCTTGCGCAGGCCGGCAAGGCCGCCATGGGCCTCGTATTCGGTCAGGCTCAGCGGGTCGATCACGCCCACGCGGGCGAAGGTCAGGCGGGTCTGCTTTTTCAGGAACGGGATCTCGGCGGTCAGGCCAAGCGCCTTGGGATGCGCGCCAAAGCCGGTGTCGAACAGGGCGGCCACATCGGCAGGCGTCACCGGGCCAAAGGCGATGCGGCCCTCTGGGGTCTCCACCTCCAGCAGCGGTTCCAGCCAGACCATGCCGCGGCTGCCGTTGCGCACCAGCTCCACCGGCAGGCCGCGGGCGGCGGCCTCGGCGCGGACGGCGGCGGCGACGGCTTCGGCGCCCACGGCCTTGGCGGCGGCGTCGCGGGGGACATAGATCCTCATGCGCCCGCCTCCGTTGCGATCTGGTCCAGCCGGGCGGCATCCACGCGGCCGATCACCTGCCCGTCCAGCAGGACGGCGGGGGCGCAGGCGCAGAGGCCGAGGCAGAACACCGGCTCCAGCGTCAGCGCGCCGTTCGGGGTGGTGCCGTGCCAGTCGACCCCCAGCCGCGCCTTGGCGGCCTCGGCCAGCGCCTCGGCACCCATCGCCTGGCAGGCCTCGGCCCGGCAGATCTTCAGCACATGGCGCCCGGCGGGGTGATCGCGGAAATCGTGGTAGAAGGACATCACCCCCTGCGCCTCGGCCCGGCTGATGTTCAGCGCATCCGCGATCTGCGGCAGCGCCTCGGCCGGGACATGACCAAACTCGGCCTGAACCGCGTGCAGGATCGGCAGCATCGGCCCCTCCAGCGCGGAGTGTTCCGCGATGAGTTCGGCGATGCGGCTCTGCTGTGCTGCCTGTGGTGCCAAGCTGGCCTCCCTCCGGGTTGCGTCCTCCTTTGCCAAAGCAGGGCTTGATGGGAAAATCAATATCGATGACCCGTCGAGCGATAGGAACAATCTATCAAGGCGCCAGCCGCTGCGCCTGATCCAGCAGCGCCGCCAGCATCGGCGGATAGGGCTCGCGCAGCGGCGCTACGAGGCCGACCGAATGGCTGACGGCGGGCGCGGTGATCGACACCGAGGCCAGATCCGCCCCGCGCGCGAACATCGCGGCCAGCGCCTCTGGCACCACCGAGGCCCACCGCCCGGTCGCCACATGCGCGGCCAGTGCGATGGTGGAGTTCGACTCCACCTGCGGCGCGGCCACCACGCCGGCAGCGGTCAGCAGCTCATTCACGATCCGCCGGTTCTGCATGTCGCCGGTCAGCAGGCACAGGGGCTCCGCCGCGACCTCGGCCCAGCTGACCGAGGCGCGCCCCGCCAGCGGTGCCCCCGCCGAAACCAGCAGGCGATAGCTTTCGCGGAACAGCGGCACCTGCGTGACCCGGCCAAGCGGCTCGTTATCCAGATAGGTGATCCCCGCATCCAGATCGAGGCTGCCGATGCCCGCCAGAATGGCGGACGAGGTGCGCGACAGGATAGTGACCCGCACATCGGGGTTGCGGGCCAGGAACGGCACCGTCAGCTCTGCCACCCGCGGCAGCGCCGTCGGGATCACCCCCAGCCGCAGCGTGCCCACCAGCCCATGCCGCACCGCCCGCATCTCCTCGCGCAGCGCGCGGGCATCGGCCACCAGCCGCTGCGCCCGGTCCAGCACCCGCTCACCCTCCGGCGTCAGGCCCTGAAAGCGCGAGCCGCGGAAGACCAGCTGCACGCCAAGCGTATCCTCCAGCTGGCGGATGGCGGAGGAGAGCGTGGGCTGCGTCACCCCCACCGCCTCGGCGGCGCGGCCGAAATGGCGTTCCTTGGCCAGCGCGATGAACATTTCCAGCTTGTCGATCATGGGCGCAGCCTATGCGATCCGCGCGCGCGGCGGCAGCAGAAATCGGCAGCCTTGTTTGAGGGGGCCCGGCGGACTAGATCGGAGGCATGAAATTCCGCATCCCCTTCGTGGCCAAGTTCGTGGCCCGGCCGCCCCGCGTTTCCGTCATCCGGCTGACCGGCGTCATCGGCGGCGCGGGCCGCGTCGGCAGCGGCCTGTCCGACGCCGGCACCGCCCAGCTGATCGAGCGCGCCTTCCGCCGTGGCAAGCCGCTGGCGGTGGCGCTGGTCATCAATTCGCCCGGCGGCTCGCCGGTGCAATCCTCGCTGATCGCGGCGCGGGTGCGGCGGCTGGCGGCGGAATGCAAGCTGCCGGTCCATGCCTTTGTCGAGGATGTGGCCGCCTCGGGCGGCTACTGGCTCGCCTGCGCCGGCGATGACATCTGGGCCGATGACAGTTCGATCATGGGCTCCATCGGCGTGATCTCGGCGGGCTTCGGCTTCCCCGAGTTTCTGGCCCGCCATGGCATCGAGCGCCGGGTGCATACGGCTGGCGGCTCCAAGAGCTTCCTCGACCCGTTCCGCCCGGAGAAGCCCGAGGATGTGGCCCGGCTGATCGCGCTGCAAGAACCGATCCACCAGGCCTTCATCGCGCAGGTCAAGGCCCGGCGCGGGGCGCGGCTGGCCGAGGGGGCGGACCTGTTTACCGGCGAGGTGTTCGTGGGCCAACAGGCGGTGGCGGTGGGGCTGGCCGATGGCATCGGCCATGTCGTGCCGAAGATGAAAGAGCTTTACGGCGACAAGGTGAAGCTGGTCCTGCATGAGCAGAAGCGCTCCTTCCTGCGCCGGATCGGGGTGGAGGCCGCCGCGCAGGCGATGACGGCGGTAGAGGATCGCGGCCATTGGGCCCGGTTCGGGCTGTGACATGATGGTCAAGATCGTCACCCTGTTCCTGATCGTCATGGTCGCGCTGGCCATGTTCGGCGCCTTCCGCATCAAGCGCGGGGTGCGCCGCTGCCCGGCCTGCGGGCAGGCGCGCATCGGCACGGCTCCCTGCGCCTGCAAGGGGCGCCGGCCATGACCGAGCGTTGGCAGGGCAAGGCGCTGGTCACGGGCGGTGCGCGGCGGCTAGGGCGGGCGATGGTGCTGTATCTTGCGGCGCGCGGGCATGACGTGGCGATCCACTATCGCGGGTCGGCCGAGGAGGCCGAGGAGACGGCCGATGAGGCCCGCGCCCTTGGCGTGCGGGCGGTGACGCTGCAGGCCGATCTGCTGGACGAGGAGGCGACGGCGGCCCTCGTGCCCGCCGCGGCGCAGGCGCTTGGCGGGCCGCTGACGGTGCTGGTCAACAATGCCTCGATCTTCGAATATGACACGATCCGCAGTGCCACCCGCAACAGCTGGGACCGGCATATCGGCTCGAACCTGCGCGCGCCGTTCCTGCTGATCCAGGCCTTTGCCGCGCAGGCGCCGAAGGCCGGCACCCGCGATGGCGAGCCGCTGGCGCAGGCGCTGGTGGTCAACATGTGCGACCAGCGGGTGCTGAAGCCGACGCCGGAGTTCATGACCTATTCGCTCGCCAAGGCCGGCCTCTGGTCGCTGACCCGCACCGCCGCGCAGGCGCTGGCGCCGGACATCCGCGTCAACGCCATCGGGCCGGGGCCGACGATGCAGGGCACACGGCAGAGCGCCGAGCACTTCGGGCGCCAGCGCGCTGCCACGATCCTGCGCCGCGGTGCCGGGCCCGAGGATGTGACTGCGGCGCTTGGCTACCTGCTGGATGCGCCCTCGGTGACCGGGCAGCTGATCTGCACCGATGGCGGGCAGCATCTGGGATGGCAGACGCCCGATGTTCTGGGGGTGGAATGACCCGTGGACCGCAACATATTGGGCAGTTTTTGCGGCCCGGCAAAGGGGCCGGAACGGCCCTTTCCGTTAACCTTCGTCGCCCTGCACCGGGAAGTTGTGCACTCCACCCCATCCGGTCACAAATCCGTTATGAATCCTTTAACATTTTCAGGCCTTTGGCGGTCGCTGAAAATAATTCATAACGAAATCAACGCCTTGAAAATCTGCACAAAAAACGTGCAAAGCCTTCAGACAGGCCAAAAACAACGGAAATTCGCAGCCCGGCAAAACCCTTCCCCAGAGTTATCCACAGAAACGGTGGAGATGTTTTTCCTTGCTCCCGGTCTCGGATAGAGGCAGCCAAGGGGGAATCAGAGCGCGCAGGACATGGACCAGCCAGACCCGAATGACAGCACCGATCCGGGGGCGGAACAGCCCCTTCCCGCGCGGGCTGAGGCCCCCGCGCAGGGCGCCGATGCCAGGCCCGCGCTGACCGGCCACGCCCTGATCGCGTCGCAGTTGCGGATGCTGGACAACTCGCCCGGCGTCTACCGGATGCTCGATGCGCAGGCGCAGGTTCTCTATGTCGGCAAGGCGCGCAACCTGAAGGCGCGGGTGTCGAACTATGCCCGCCCCTCCGGCCATTCGGGACGCATCGCCCGGATGATCCGCGAAACCACCCAGATGATGTTCCTGACCACGCGCACCGAGACCGAGGCGCTGCTGCTGGAACAGAACCTCATCAAGCAGCTGAAGCCGCGCTACAACGTGCTTTTGCGCGACGACAAGTCCTTTCCGAACATCCTCGTCAGCAAGACCCACCGCTTCGCCCAGATCAAGAAGCACCGCGGCAAGCGCAGCGAGGCGGGCGCCTATTACGGCCCCTTCGCCAGCGCGGGCGCGGTGAACCGCACGCTGAACCAGCTGCAGAAGGTGTTCCTGCTGCGCAACTGCTCGGACGCGATGTTCGAAAGCCGGACCCGGCCCTGCCTGCTCTACCAGATCAAGCGCTGCGCCGCGCCCTGCGTGGGCTATGTCACCGAGGAGTATTATGCCGGGCTGGTGAACGATGCCGAGCGCTTCTTGCAGGGCCGGTCCACCAACGTGCAGGCGACGCTGGCCAAGGCGATGGCCGAGGCCTCGGAGGCGATGGAGTTCGAGCGGGCAGGCGCGCTGCGCGACCGGATCCGCGCGCTGACCAATGTGCAGCAGGCGCAGGGCGTGAACCCGCGCGGCGTGGCCGAGGCGGATGTCGTGGCGCTGCATATGGAGGGCGGGCAGGCCTGCGTGCAGGTATTCTTCATCCGCGGCCACCAGAACTGGGGCAACCGCGATTTCTACCCGCGCACGCCCTCGGGCGCCGAGGAGGCCGAGGTGCTGCAGGCCTTCCTCGCGCAGTTCTACGATGACAAGGAGCCGCCGCGGCTGATCCTGCTGTCGCATGGCATCGACGATCCCGACCTGATGACACAGCTGCTGTCGGACCGCGCGGGCCGCAAGGTCACGCTCGGTGTGCCAAGGCGCGGCGAGAAGGCGGAGCTGGTGGAGAACGCCGCCCGCAACGCCCGCGAAAGCCTCGCCCGCCGGATGAGCGAGAGCGCGACCCAGACACGCCTGCTGGACGGGCTGGCCGAGGCGTTCGGGCTCGACGGGCCGCCGAAGCGCATCGAGGTCTATGACAACTCGCACAACCAGGGCACCGATGCCGTGGGCGGGATGATCGTGGCGGGGGCCGAGGGGTTCCTGAAAAGCCAGTATCGAAAATTCAACATCCGCGGCGAAGACCTGACGCCGGGGGATGACTTCGGGATGATGAAAGAGG